>Ga0209343_10002853_pt1 | contig 22057 bp, 21 predicted proteins | sample RifCSPlowO2_02_FD_184026 | JGI IMG/M metagenome (GOLD analysis project Ga0209343, IMG submission 184026) | Groundwater microbial communities from Rifle, Colorado - Rifle CSP2_plank lowO2_0.2 (SPAdes) (version 2) | ecosystem: Environmental > Aquatic > Deep subsurface > Groundwater | place... | reverse complement strand
AGGTTTGTCCCTACAGCGTGGTGTTCGGGGGGATTTTCGGGTGAAACTTAATGAATTGATACCTGCACAGGGCAGCAGAAAGAAAAAAAAGAAGGTAGGACGGGGGCCTGGTTCAGGTCATGGAAAGACTTCAGCAAAAGGACACAAGGGACAGCTTGCACGCTCAGGTGGTGGTAAAGGCCCTGGTTTTGAAGGTGGTCAGATGCCGCTCCAGCGCAGACTCATAAAGAGAGGTTTTAAAAACCTCTTTAAAAAGGAGTTTCAGATTGTCAATCTTGATACCCTTGAGAAATTCTTTAGTGATGGGGAGACAGTTAATCCGGAGACCCTGAAGGAAAAAGGGTTAATCAGTAAGACAACGGATGTTAAGATATTGTCGAGGGGATTGATCAATAAACCTTTAATGATAAAGGCTAACAGATTCAGTAAAGGTGCGATTGAAAAGATCCGGCAGGCCGGTGGTAAGGCAGAGGTAATATAATTGTTTGACAGATTAGTCACCAGTATACAGAATGTTTTCAAGATTGAAGAATTAAGAAACAGAATCCTGTTTACATTGGGTTTATTAGCCATATACCGGCTTGGTGCGCATACACCCACGCCCGGGATTGACGGAGAGGCATTAAGCCAGTTCCTCAGGGAAAAAGGCGGGGCACTGATGGGATTCTTCGATATTTTTTCAGGGGGCGCCCTCTCAAAACTATCCATATTTGCACTCGGCATAATGCCATACATATCCGCGTCAATTATTCTTCAGTTACTTACTGTTGTAATACCGACTCTGGCTAACCTTGCAAAAGAAGGGGAAAGCGGCCGCAGGAAGATCATGCAGTATACGAGATACGGGACTGTACTTATTGGCCTTGTTCAGTCTTTTGGTATAGCAATGGGGCTTGAAGGGATGCAGAATGGTATGTTTGTCCAGTCACCGGGATGGGCATTCCGTATTATGACCGCACTGACCCTGACAACCGGAACTATATTCGTAATGTGGCTTGGAGAGCAGATTACAGAGCGGGGTATTGGTAACGGGATTTCTGTAATAATATTTGCAGGTATTGTTGCAGGTGTACCGGGCGCTATAGTAAATACATTCAGATTATTTAATGCAGGTCAGATTGGCACATTGATAGTGATTGTTGTTATAATAATGATCTTTATAGTAACTGCTGCTGTTGTGTATATAGAAAGTGCAAGGCGAAAGATACCTGTTCAATATGCCAAACGTGTTGTAGGCCGGAAGGTTTATGGCGGTCAAAGTACGCATATACCTCTTAAATTAAACACAGCCGGGGTAATTCCTCCTATATTCGCATCTTCCCTGTTAGCTTTTCCGGCTACCATCGGGGGATTTGTAGGCGAAAAAATTCCGTGGGTTAATGCCATTGCAACCCAGTTTGGTCCGGGTTCATTTCTCCATACTTTTCTATATGGTGCCCTGATAATATTTTTCTGCTATTTCTATACGGCCGTTGTCTTAAATCCGGTTGATATAGCAGACAACATGAAAAAATATGGAGGATTTATCCCGGGGATAAGGCCCGGTCAGCGTACATCAGATTATATATACAGGGTTATGTCGAGGATAACATTTGTAGGTGCTGTATATCTTACTGCTATTTCAATACTCCCTGAATTGCTGGTTGTTTATGCAAAAGTCCCGTTTTATTTTGGCGGAACTTCCCTTCTTATAGTTATTGTTGTTGCAATGGATACTGCACAACAAATAGAGACACATATGATAAGCAGGCATTATGAGGGATTTCTTAAAAAAGGCCGCGTTAAAGGGACAGCCTTTTAGGATTAAAAGAAAAAATTATGCGTTTGATTATGTTAGGTGCCCCCGGAGCAGGGAAGGGGACACAGGCAAAAAAACTCTCTGATAAGTATAATATATCAAAGATCTCAACCGGAGATATTTTACGTGAGGCTGTACAGCAGGGGACTGAACTTGGAATAAAGGCCAGGACATTCATGGACAGCGGACAACTAGTACCTGATGATGTTGTAATAGGTATAGTCGAAGACAGATTGAAGTGGGATGACTGCAGGAATGGTTGGATTCTGGATGGGTTTCCCAGGACTTTGCAACAGGCGTATGCACTGGACAGGATGCTGGAGAGGATAAAGATGTCTGTTGATTATGTATTTAATCTTGAAGTGGATGAGGATGAGATAATAAAAAGACTCAGCGGCCGTCGGAGCTGCGAGAGCTGCCAGACTGCGTATCATATACACTTCAATTTACCAAAGAAAAAAGGAATCTGCAACTCATGCGGAGGGAGACTAATTCAACGGAGTGATGACAGGGAAGAAACGGTCAGCGAAAGATTAAAGGTATATAAAGAAAGGACAGAGCCGCTGATTAATTACTATATGGAGCAGGGATTGTTGAAGAAGATAGATTCTAATGAGGATATTAATAAGATATTTGAGAAAATATGTTCTTATATGTAAATGTTTTCAATGATTATTCTTAAATCCTCTCAGGAGATAGAAAGGATCAGGACTGCAGGGGCTGTAGTAGCCGGGGCATTAGAGGAATTAAAAAAGAGGATTTACCCTGGAATTACAACAAGGGAACTGGACAAAAGGGCAGAAGAGTTCCTGATTAAAAAGGGTGGAACGCCGGCATTTAAAGGATATAAGGGTTATCCTGACACAATATGCATATCAATAAATGAAGAGGTGGTTCATGGTATTCCATCAGAGCGGAAGTTGGCAGAAGGAGATATAGTCAGCATAGATATCGGTGTTTTATTAGATGGATATTATGGTGATGCAGCTATAACATTACCTGTTGGCAGAATAAGCAGCCAGGCTAAACATTTACTTGAGGTTACGGAGGCATCACTGTATAAAGCAATTGATATATCAGTAATTGGCAAAAGGGTGTCTGACATATCTAATACAATACAATGTTATGTGGAAGGTGCCGGATATTCGGTTGTCAGAGATTTTGTCGGGCATGGTATCGGGAGATCCCTGCATGAGGAACCACCTGTGCCAAATTACGGTGAACCCGGAAAAGGGCCCCGGCTTAAGGCAGGAATGGTTTTAGCGATTGAACCAATGGTTAATATGGGCGGTCATGAACTTATTATACTGGAAAATGGCTGGACTACTGTAACAAAGGATGGGAGCCTGTCTGCACACTTTGAGCATACAGTAGTAATTACAGAAAATGGCCCTTTAATTTTAACTATGCTATAATAGCAAATTAAAATTAATGGCAAGAAAATAAAAATGGCAAAGGAAGAATCTATAGAGGTACAGGGCACAATTATTGAGACTTTACCCAATGCAATGTTCATGGTGGAATTGGACAATGGACACAAGGTACTTGCACATATCTCCGGAAAGATGAGGATGCATTTTATAAAGATATTGCCGGGAGATAAGGTGACAATGGAGCTATCCCCGTATGATCTGTCAAGGGGTAGGATTACATACAGGTTTAAATAAGCATTAAACAGGGGTTGATAAATGAAAGTCAGGTCGTCGGTAAAGAAGATGTGTCTTAAATGTAAGATTATAAGGCGAAGAGGTGTTTTACGGGTTACCTGTGCTAATCCAAGACATAAACAACGCCAGGGATAAAATATTCATAGAAAAGAGGGGAAGATAAAGTGGCAAGAATTGAAGGTGTAGACCTGCCGGGTAATAAGAGGATCGAAGTCGGTCTGACTTACCTCTATGGTATTGGACGGAAGTCATCGAAAAAGATCCTTACAGAAACCAAAATAGATTTTGACAAGAAGGTCAAGGACCTTACAGATGAAGAGGTTGTAAAGATCAGAGAAGTTATAGAAAAGAATTTCCAGGTTGAAGGTGACCTCAGACGTAAGGTGTCAATGAGTATAAAAAGATTGATGGATATCGGAAGCTATCGGGGGCTGCGTCACAGAAGATCTCTCCCTGTCAGAGGGCAAAGGACAAGAACAAATTCGAGAACAAGGAAAGGTCCGAGACGTGCAATTGGAACAAAAAAGAAATAATTAATTAAAGAGGGGTTGATGGCAAAAAAGACTTCAAAACGTAAAGAGAAAAAGAATATCCAGATAGGGGTTGCTCATGTCCAGGCATCGTTCAATAACACGATTGTTACCATTACAGATATGAATGGTAATGTGATATCATGGGGCAGTTCCGGATCAGAAGGTTTTAAAGGTTCCAGGAAAAGCACACCATTTGCTGCACAAAAGGCTGCAGAGTCAGCAGCAAAGAAGGGGATGGAACATGGATTGAGGCAGATCGATGTTCATGTAAATGGACCGGGCGCCGGAAGGGAATCGGCTATAAGGGCACTTCAGGCGGCTGGATTAAAGATTAATGCTATTAAAGATGTAACACCAATTCCTCATAACGGGTGCAGGCCGCCAAAGAGGAGAAGGGTGTAGGAGATGGAATCATAAAAAGTACCGACAGTAGGCGGCTTTGTAAAAAGCTCCGTATGCAAGGCGCGCAAATTCTGAGGAATGAGGCGTACTTATGGTTACGCCGCAATGACGAAGGATGCAGCGCAACGCCGCAGATGGACTTTTTACAAAGCCGTCATAGGGGGGAGGATTAATTGGCAAGGTATATAGGTCCTGTTTGCAGGATATGCAGAAGAGCGGGGATGAAGCTAATTTTAAAAGGCAACCGTTGCCTTACTGAGAAGTGTGCTTTTGAGAGGAGAGGGTATCCACCCGGACTTCACGGACAACCGTCCAGGTCTCCCAAGCCAACTGAGTATTCTGTTCAGCTGCGTGAAAAGCAGAAGGTAAAACAGATATACGGGCTCCTTGAGAGGCAGTTCAGGGGTTACTTCAGAAAGGCGTCAAAGAAAAAGGGTATTACCGGAGAGATACTACTCCAGATGTTAGAGAGAAGATTAGACAATGTAGTATATAAGGCCGGCTTTGCAAGGTCAGGCAGAGAGGCACGCCAGATGGTGCGTCATGGCCATTTTACAGTTAACGGAAAAAGGGTCAACCTCCCGTCATATTTAATTAAAGAGGGTCAGACTATTGAGGTACTTGATAGATGCCGGGAGATCCCGATGATTAAGGAAGCCATGGAAAATATTGAGAACAAGATTATCCCATCATGGATCGAAGTTGAAAAGGATAATTTTAGAGCAAAGGTTGTAGGTCTTCCAACGAGGGAAGAGATATCATTGCCGATCAGCGAACAACTTATTGTTGAGCTCTACTCCAAGTAAGAATCAGGAATTTGAAGTATATATTAACGAAGGAATTTAATTATATATATTGTTCCCTTAGGGGACATGGCACTTTGAGGGGGAGCTTATGATAGTTAAGATTAAAGATTTTCAGATTCCAAAGAAGTTAGAGGTTGATGATACATCATTAACCCATACCTATGGTAAGTTTATTGCTGAACCATTCGAGAGGGGGTTCGGTGCTACCATTGGTAATTCTATAAGAAGGGTCTTGCTTTCATTAATTACAGGTGCGGCAGTAACATCATTGAAGATAGATGGTGTGTTGCATGAGTTTTCAACCATTCCATCTGTAAAAGAAGATGTGACAGATATAATACTGAATATAAAGAGTTTGAGGATTAAGTTATATACCGACAAACCAAAGACAATATATATACAGAAAAAGGGTCCCGGTGCTGCATTGGGGAGTGATATTATACATGATGCCGATGTGGAGATCCTGACCCCTGATCTTGTTATTGCTACTCTCGAAAAAGAGGCAAAACTGGATATTGAAATGACTGTGAAACTGGGAAGGGGTTATGTTATAGCAGAGCATAATAAAGAGGATGGATTACCTATCGGTGTTATCCCTGTAGACTCTATTTTTTCTCCTGTTCAGCGGGTTAATTTCAGGGTTGAAAATGCAAGGGTGGGGAGAAGGACAGATTTTGACAGGCTAATTCTGGAGGTCTGGACTGACGGGAGTATGCCTCCTGAAGAAGCAGTATCAAATGCTGCCATTATTTTAAAGGATCATTTAAATATATTCATCACATCTGAAGAGGTAAATGATGATGATGATGATGAACCTTTTGAGATTGCTTCATCTGAGAACAGTGTAGTAAGTGATAAAAGTCAGGAAGAAATAAACAAGAATCTGACGAAAAACGTGGAAGAATTGGAATTATCCGTAAGATCTGCAAACTGTCTCAAAAACGCAAAGATATTCACAATTGCCGACCTCGTGCAGAGGTCAGAGACTGAGATGCTCGAGACGAAAAATTTTGGCAGGAAGTCTCTGAATGAAATTAAGGCACTGCTGAATGGGATGGGTTTAAACTTTGGTATGAAAATTGATAGTCTTGATAAAGATAACGAGAGGCAATAATAATGAGACACAGAAAGGCTGGCAAACAATTAGGAAGGGACACAAAACACAGAAGATCACTATTCAGAAATCTGGTAACTTCTCTCTTTGAACATGGGAAGATAGAAACTACAATCACCAAGGCAAAGGCTATCAGACCTATCGCAGAGAGGATGATAACCATAGGGAAAAGAGGGGGACTACATGAACGGAGACGGGCCCTCGCCTATATAAAGAGTGAATCTGTTGTTGTCAGGTTATTTGACAGCATAGCCCCTCAATTTCATGATAAGGCAGGCGGGTATCTTAAGATAGTCCGGACAAGGCAGCGATTGGGAGATTCAGCACCGATGGCGATCATTGAACTTATCGGTGTGAAAAAAGAGGAGAGTAAAAAGTCCTCCTGAAGTTTACAAACCAGGGCTTGTCTTTTTTAAAAAAGTGATTATCTATATTTAAATAGAAAACAAAGAAAGGAGGGTGAAAAATGGCAGAAGCGACAAAAACAAATCTGAAGTTCAGGCCTTTAAAAGAAAGGGTATTTGTCAGTTATGCAGAGGAGGCAGAAAGAACCTCTGGAGGAATTTATCTCCCTGACACAGCTAAAGAGAAGCCTCAGAGGGGCAAGGTAGAGGCTGTTGGGAGTGAGGTAAAAGAGACCAAGGTTGGGGATATAATCCTCTTTGACAAATACTCAGGTTCCAAGATCAATATTGATGGGACTGATTATCTGATTCTGAAGGAAGAGGATATACTTGGCGTACTTGGCAGTTAATAATAAAATTCAAAAAGGAGGGATGTTGAATGGCAAAACAGATAATTTTTAGTGATGAGGCCAGGGCTGCCATCCTCAAAGGGGTAAATAAGTTAGCTGATGCAGTGAAGGTAACCCTTGGTCCAAAGGGGCGAAATGCCCTGCTCGATAAGAAATTCGGTGCTCCTACCATTACGAAAGATGGTGTTACAGTGGCAAAGGAGATAGAGCTAAAAGACCCATATGAGAATATGGGGGCTCAATTGGTAAAGGAAGTTGCAAGCAAGACGAGTGATGTTGCAGGAGACGGTACAACGACTGCAACGGTTCTTGCGCAGGCAATCTTCAGGGAAGGTGCTAAGAATGTCTCTGCAGGGGCTAATGCAATGGAGATAAAGCGCGGGATTGATAAGGCAGTGGAGGTTGTTATAGAAGAGATAAAGAAGATGAGCAAACCATGCCAGGACAGGTCTGAGATAGCCCAGATAGGTACAATCTCTGCAAACAACGATAACACAATCGGTGAACTTATTGCAGAGGCCATGGAAAAGGTTGGTAAAGATGGTGTAATTACAGTAGAGGAGGCAAAGACCATGGCTACCTCTCTTGAGGTTGTGGAGGGTATGCAGTTTGACCGCGGATATATCTCACCATATTTTGTAACTGATCCGGACAGGATGGAGGCTATTCTTGAAGATGTCTTTATCCTGATTTATGAGAAGAAGATCAATTCAATGAAGGACCTTCTCCCAATTCTCGAGCAGATTGCCAAGATGGGAAAGCCGCTTCTGATAATCTCTGAAGAGGTAGAAGGTGAGGCACTCGCAACACTTGTAGTTAATAAACTCCGTGGTACATTGAACTGTGCTGCAGTAAAGGCACCTGGATTTGGTGACAGAAGAAAGGCCATGCTTGAGGATATAGCCGTTCTTACAGGCGGACAGGTTATTTCAGAAGACCTCGGTCTTAAATTGGAGAACGTAAAGCTTACAGACCTTGGAAGGGCAAAGCGCATTACTATTGATAAGGATAACACCACAATAGTTGAGGGAGCGGGTTCTCATGATAAGATTCAGGGCCGGGTGAAACAGCTCAAGACCCAGGTAGAGGAGACAACATCAGACTATGACAGAGAGAAACTCCAGGAGAGGTTGGCCAAGCTGGTTGGCGGAGTTGCAGTTATTAATGTTGGTGCATCAACTGAGACTGAGATGAAGGAGAAAAAGGCAAGGGTTGAAGATGCACTGCATGCCACAAAGGCCGCAGTAGAAGAGGGAATTGTCCCGGGTGGAGGTGTTGCATTGCTTCGGGCCATTCCATCCCTCGAAAAACTTAAAATGGGCGGAGACCAGCAGATAGGTGTGGATATCATTAAGAGGGCACTTGAAGAGCCTATCAGGATGATTACCAACAATGCAGGGCTTGAGGGATCTGTTGTGGTTGAACGTGTCAAGAGGGAGAAAGGGCCCTTTGGGTTTGATGCAGCAAAAGAAGATTATGTTGATATGATAAAAGCAGGCATCATTGATCCAACAAAGGTTACCAGAGTTGCCCTCCTGAATGCAGCAAGCGTTTCATCACTAATGTTAACCACTGAGGTAATGGTAACTGAACTGCCGGAGGAGAAGGAGAAGATGCCTCGTATGCCAGGCGGTGGTGGTGGAATGGGTGATATGTATTAATATCAATAAAAATTTCGGCACAATAAAAGAAGAAAAGGGGGACAGCTACCTTTTTTCCTTCCGTGGGAAAAAAGGTAGCTGTCCCCCTTTTCTTTCCCTTTTCTTTCCTTTTATGCTTGACTTCAATTGATATCTAATGTATGTAAAGTCCCTATGCAAATGATATTATTTGTTGCTATCTTTGGGGCAATTGGATGTCTGTCACGTTATTTTATCTCGCGTTGGGTTCATAACACACTTGGAATCGGATTTCCATATGGTACATTTATCGTAAATATATTGGGGGCTTTCCTGATCGGCTTAATAATGGAGTACAGCCTTGAGACCGAAATTATATCACCGGATCTCCGGATCGGCCTGACCATAGGGTTCCTTGGAGGGTTGACCACCTTTTCAACATTCAGTTATGAAACCTTCCGGCTTATAGAGGGTGGGGAAGTCCTCTCTGCATTAATCAATATTTCGGCCAGCGTCCTAATCTGTATTTTTTTTACCTGGAGTGGAATTGTTACAGCAAGATATTTTTTATAAAATTTAGATATGAACTTATATAATGAAAAAACCGAAAGACATATCTGATGTATAACTCGCCTCTGCTGCAGGAACTGGAAAAGAAGTTTAAGCACAAAGGGGACCTCCCTGTGCTCAGAGATACTGCTGTTAAGGTTATGAAGATTACGGAGGACAGGGTGGCCGGGGCACCACAATTGACAAGGGCAATCCTCCGTGACCAGGGACTTACTGCCAAAATCCTGAAGGTAGCCAACTCAATCTTTTATAATCCTACTGATAAAGAGATAAACACCATATCAAAGGCTGTGGTACTTTTGGGTTTTGATATGATACGGAGTATCAGTTTCGGTCTCTCCTTTCTTGAGATGTTTCAGAAGCATTATCCTCATATTGACATAAAAAAGATCATGGCTGAATCATTTATTGCTGCTACACAGGCCATGGAGATAGCAAATGTTATACATCATCCTCAGCCGGAAGAGGTTTTTATCGCAGCACTTCTCTACAGACTTGGTCCTATGACTGTAGCATATTATCTGCCAGAGGCATATCTTAAGGCACAACAGCTTGTGACCGTGTCAGGACTTTCTACTGAAGAGGCTGAACAAAAAACCCTTGGTTTTTCTTTCAATCAGGTCGGAATAGCCTTTGCAAAGGAGTGGGGTCTTCCGGAGGGTGTTGTGTATGCCTTATCTCCGGTTAATATCGGGTCTTCACAGGTCCAGGCACCACTCGAACAGCTTCAGGTCATTGCCCATCTGTCAAATAAGATTACTCAAAATCTGTTTACAGATGAAAGGGAAAATGGTGACCTGGGCAGGTTCGTCCATAATCTCCAGAAATGCCTTGCTATCAACCAGGATGAAGGGATAAGACTTATTGAGGATTCTTATAAAAAGGCGACAGAAGTTTCAAGGCTTTTTGGAATCGATGTTGAAAAGTTCAAACCATCTGATACATTATCGAAGTCTAACGGGGAACCTCCTTCTCTCCGGGATAGGTTATTGGATAGTCTGGGGAAGATATTTGAGGGCAAGGCAGAAAAGGGGAAGGAAGATGATAAAGAGGATGTAGAGGAGGATTTAAACGTTTCCGGGAACATGGAAGACTGTCAACCGGCAAACAATTCAGATACACAAGTGTCTCATGCGTTACTTCAGCTAAAATTCCTTCAGGAGATATCCATGCATATCTTTGGGAATCAGGATATCAATACCCTGTTTAATATGATACTTGAAGGGCTCAACCGTGGTATAGGATTTGACAGGTCGCTCCTTGCCCTGTGTAATCATCCAAAGACAAGGGTGACAGGACGATTCGCCCTTGGTATGGATTCTGATAATATGGCAAATCTGATAGACCTGCCTATAAACCCAACTGAGAATATCTTTGGGATATCCTTCAGAGAGCTTAAGCCTTATATTGTTCAGGATATAGATTCTGAGGAATTCAGACCATATATCCCGGATATTATACGGAATGAATTTAAGGCAAGTGCCTTTGTATTAAGCCCCATTCATGCAAAGGGTAATGTCATCGGATTTTTCTATGCAGATAATGCACCATCCGGCAGGCAAATTACAATGGAAGATTTTAAGTCGTTTATCCACTTCACTCTTCAGGCTAATATAAGCCTGGAGCGTTTGATGATTGCTGCGGCAAAATAACAATTCAAAAACTGTTCAGGCACTGTTTATTCCTTGAAAACTCCCATTTTCCTGAATTTTTCATATCGCATAATGGTAAGTTTATCACCCGGAATTGATTCGATCTCTTTTAATGATTTGGAGATTGTCTCTTTAAGGTTCTGTGCAGCAATGGTTGGGTTTCTGTGGGCACCACCTACAGGTTCTTTTACTATTGTATCTATTACGCCGAGCTTTTTAAGATCCTGAGCAGTCATCTTTAATGTCTCAGAGGCATCAGCCGCCCTTGTGCCATCACCCCAAAGAATGGCTGCACATCCCTCCGGTGATATAACAGAGTATATGGAATGTTCTAACATTATCACCCTGTCACCTACACCTATGGCTAATGCACCACCACTTCCTCCTTCTCCAATAATTGAGGCGATTATTGGAACCTCCAATCTGAACATCTCGAACAGGTTTTTTGATATTGCCTCTGACTGCCCCCTTTCTTCAGCCCCTATGCCAGGATAGGCGCCGGGAGTGTCAATAAAGGTCAGGATCGGTTTCCTGAATTTTGAAGCTAATTGCATCAGTCGGAGTGACTTTCTGTATCCTTCCGGGTTTGGCATGCCAAAATTTCTGAAGATCTTATCCTTTGTACCTTTTCCCTTCTGGTGTCCTATGACTATTACAGATTTTCCATTGAATCTGCCCATTCCTCCAATAATGGAGGGGTCATCTGCAAAGTGTCTGTCACCATGGAGTTCTACGAAGTTTTCTATTATCAGTTCTATAAAGTCCTGTGTGGTAGGTCTGCTGGAATGTCTTGCTACCTGAGTCTTTTGCCATGGCGTGAGCTTTGAGTAAATACGGTCAAGTATGGATTGTGATCGTTTGGTCAGTTTTTCTATCTCTGAATATATTCGTGGATCCTCCATTTGGACATAAGAACGGAGTTTTTCAATCTTTTCCTCTATCTCTATCAAAGGTTTTTCAAAATCAAGTAATTCTTTAAGCATATTGTGTAACTCTAATTAAATAAGATAGAATTTTTCCCAAACCTTGTCTCGACAGCCGTTATAAGGTTATTTGATGGGTTAATCCTCATACTGTTATCAAGTGCAAGGATATACTCTTTCTGGTTAGAGATAATATGGATGTATACAGGGTATGCCCCACTGTGTTCTTTTAGTATCCCTTTAAGCGCCTTTAAATCATCCTGTGTCAGACCTACTGAATGAAGCCTAATATCTACCCTCGTATCTTTTTTAACAGGAGCGGTCAGGAGGTCCTGAATCTTGCTTGATTTGATCTTGAATCCGGCATCGCTCTTATTGATCGAACCAATTATTATAACCGGTTTATCTTCTGCGAGGATATCTGATGACGCCTTGTATGTATCAGGAAATATGATTACCTCTGCAAATCCATCCATATCTTCAATCCTTGCATAGGCCATCTTATCACCCTTTTTTGTGAGGGTTGTCTTTATTTCCGTAATGATACCACAGATAACAACCTCTTTTCCATCATCTAATTCAGCAATGTCTTTAGTTGTTATTTGAGAATGTTTTTTAATTACTGCTTCAAATCGCGCAAGAGGATGTCCGGTTATATAAAATCCTATAGTTTCCTTCTCATTTTTTAGCAGGATATGTTCATCCCACTCATCTATATTGGGAATAAGCCCTGAAGGATTGCCCTGATCTTCGGGAGTTAAGGTGTCAAAGATACTCACCTGGTTTTTGCTCTTCTGATATGAACCTCCGAAAGAGATCGCCTTATCGATCACATCCATATGCCGGGACCGGTGTATGCCCATGCTGTCAAAGGCACCACACTTTATCAGAGATTCTATTGTCCTTTTATTTACCTTCCGGAGGTCAACACGTTTGCAAAAATCAAAAACAGATTTGAAGTTCCCACTCTCTCTTCTTGTAGCTATTATTGATTCTATGGCTGATTCACCGACATTCTTTATTGCTACAAGCCCGAACCTTATTGATTTACCTGTTACAGTAAAGTCCTTTTCACTCTCATTCACATCAGGCGGAAGTACATCTATCCCCATATCCTTACACTCACGGATACCAGCCGTGACCTTATCCATCTTGCCCATTTCACAGGTAAGCATAGCTGCCATATATTCCACAGGATAGTGAACCTTAAGATATGCGGTTTGATAGCTTATGAGGGCATAAGCAGCGCTATGGGACTTATTAAACCCATATCCTGCAAAGTATTCAATGAGGTCAAATATCTTCTCAGCCTTTTTGCTATTTATATTCTTCTGTTTTGCACCTTCTTTAAACCTCTCCTTTAAGTTTGTCATGGTCTCAGGGTCTTTTTTACCCATTGCCCGCCGTAATATATCAGCCTCACCCATGCTGAATCCTGCGAGTACATTTGCAATCTTCATTACCTGTTCCTGGTAGACAATTACACCATGAGTCTCTTTTAAGATATCCTTTATCTCAGGTGTCTCATATTTAACAGGGATTAATCCCCTGCGTCGTTTAACATAATCATCTACCATGCCGCTCCCTAATGGACCTGGCCTGTAGAGGGCAAGGATTGCTATAAGGTCTTCAAATTTGTCAGGCTTAATTTTTACAAGGATATCCCGCATACCACTACTCTCAAGCTGAAAGATCCCTGTTGTATTGCCGGATGAGAATAGTTCATATGTTGCAAGGTCATCGAGAGGGATAGCAACTATATCAAATCTCTCATTGTCATCTTCCTGAGTTGTGCTGTTTATCAACCTTACTGTATGGTCAATAACTGTAAGGGTCTTGAGTCCAAGGAAGTCAAACTTTACAAGCCCGATCTTTTCTATATCTTCCATTGCAAACTGTGTTACAACTTCATCTTTTGTTCCACGGCTGAGCGGGACATACTCTGTAAGAGGTTCTTTAGAAATAACAATACCGGCGGCATGAGTTGATGCATGTCTTGTAAGTCCTTCCAGAGAAAGTGCATATTCTATCAGTGTTGTTATCCTGCTATCTGCATTCATCAGTTCCTTTAACTTTGGTTCAGAACTCAATGCATCTTCTAATTTTACATTCGGCCCCTCAGGGATAAGCTTTGCAACCCTGTCCACTTCTGAATAGGGGATGTCAAGACTCCGGCCTACATCTCTTATAACTCCTCTCGCGGCCATAGTACCGAAGGTAATAATCTGTGCGACGTGGTCACTCCCATATTTCCCTGTCACATACTGTATCACCCTGTCCCTTTTGTCCATGCAGAAGTCTATATCTATATCAGGCATACTTATCCTCTCAGGGTTAAGGAAACGCTCAAAGAGGAGGCCATATTTAATTGGATTCAGGTCAGTTATCCTGAGACAATAGGCGACAAGGCTCCCTGCTGCAGAACCCCTTCCAGGACCTACAGGTATGGCATTTGCCTTTGCATAGTTAATAAAATCCCAGACAATAAGAAAATATCCGGCATACCCCATCCTGTTTATAACACTGAGTTCTTCTTTCAGCCTTGCCTCATATTCGGATTTAGGAACGGAGGAGGCGGCCACGGGTGCTGCTCCCTCCGGGAATCTCTCCTCCAGTCCTTTGAAGGCAAGCCTTTCAACAAAGCTCTCCTTTGTGAATCCCTCCGGGACATCATATTCAGGCAGAAAGAATCTGCCAAATTGAAGTTCTACATTACATTTCTTGGCAATCTCTCTTGAATTCAGAATTGCCTCAGGGATTTCAGAAAATGCCCTGTGCATCTCTTCAGGTGACTTCATGTAGAATTCATCTGTAGAAAATCTGAGCCTATGAGGGTCATTTATATTTGAACCTGTCTGTATGCAGAGTAGTATTTCATGCGCCCGCGCATTCTCCCTTTTTAAATAATGACAATCACCGGTAGCAACAACCTGAACGCCGAGTTTCTTTGAAAGTCTGATAAGATCCCTGTTTATCTTTTCCTGGTCTTTGATTTTGTTATCCTGTATTTCAAAATAAAAATTATCCCTGCCAAAGATATCTATATATTCACCTGCAGCCTTGATGGCGTCTTCTTCTCTCCCTTCCAAAAGTCTGTAAGGGACCTCCCCCTTGAGACATGAGCTCAGGCAGATCAATCCTTCACTGTGCTGTGCAAGTAGCTCCTTGTCTATACGGGGTCTGTAATAAAAACCTTCCAGATGTGCCTCACTAACAAGCTTAATGAGGTTTTTATATCCAATATTGCTGGAGGCAAGCAGTACAATGTGAAATGAGGCATTTGGTATACCATAGTTATCTTTTTTATCCAGCCGGCCTTTTGGTGCAATATAGGCTTCGCATCCAATTATTGGTTTTATACCCTTTTTCATAGCAGCCTGATAGAACTCGATTACCCCAAACATATTTCCATGGTCTGTAATTGCCAGTGCAGGCATCTTGTATCTGTCTGCTGTGTCTACGACTGCCTCAATAGTATTTGCCCCATCGAGGAGGCTGTATTTTGTATGAAAATGGAGGTGGACAAAATCCGAATGTTGCATAATTATCCCTCTATTCTATATAATGTAGCGGGTTGGCATTTTTATAGAATTTATCAACAATATATAGATTTTATATTGTGGATATTGTATAATCTATCTGCTTCATTGTCAATTGAGGATTTATTTCACATCCAAATTGAATCTGAACCATAACTACCTTATTGTATATAAGTTTATATACCTCCGATAAATTTATTGATGTATTACTATTATGTTGAGCAAATAGTATTATTTTTAATAGCCTTTATTGGCGTATTAGTATTCATTCTACTGACGGTTGTCGGTTTGAGAAGAATAAAGAGGGAAAGATATTATAAAAGACTCGACCATCTCCGTGATACTTACAGACAGATCCTCTTTCCAGTTTTAACAAATTCGATCCCAATACCTGAGGAATGTTTTGGTAAAAATGTGTTTTCTGTGGAGTGGTATGCCATTGAAGATATATTATTTGAGGCAATAGAGAAAAAAATAACTTCTTTACCATCTATAACAGATGTTTTAAAAAGACTGGGTTACATAGATATATATATAATGCGTCTACAAAAGGGTAATAAATTTCAAAGGGCACTTGCAGCAGAGAAACTCGGTAAGGCAGGCGCATTAAATGCGGTCCCTTTTCTGATTAATGCTATTAAAGATAAAGAGAGGGAGGTCCGGACGGTTGCTGCCCGGGCCCTTGGAATAATTAATGAACCAACATCTGTAAGGCTATTAACAGATCTTCTTATTCACTGTCTGGATGACCCGGATTACGTACCGCTCCGTATTGTAAAGTCTGCGATAAGAAAATATAAGAGAGAGGCGGTGCAACACCTTATCCCATTATTGCACCATAGTTCCTGGAGGGTCAGGGGCCAGGCTGCAGACATAATCGGAGATATTGGCATCAGTATGCCGGTGGAAGTTCTAATTACCAGATTAAATGATACAGAACCCGATGTCAGGGCCAAGGTGTCAAGGGCGCTCGGAAAGATCAGGGCAAAAGAGGCAGTGGAGCATCTGATTGGAAGGTTAAAAGACCCCTCATGGGTGGTTAGGCTGCAATCTGCCCGGGCACTGGGATTGATAGGAGTTAGTGATGCTGTTTACCCTTTATTGGATCTCCTGCTTGATACTAAATGGCAGGTGAGGTCTGCTGCTGCGAATTCTCTAAGAAAGATGGGTAGCTTTGTCATACCCCGTTTGCTCAGAACGCTCCTGCAAACGAGAGACAGATATGCGAGGGAACAGATAGTTGAGGAACTTCAAAAGACAGACATATTTGATAAGCAGGTTAACAGGTTAGGATCAAGAGATAAGAAAGAGCGTGAAGAGGCGATAATACTATTACTTGCTGCCGGGAATAATGGTTGTCCAGGTCTTTTATCAAAGGCTGTAAGATCTCATACAAACCCTTCTGTAAGGATCAGATTAGTGCAGATCCTCAGTCTTATTAATAATCCACGATCAGCTAAAATATTACAGGAAGTGGCAGGAGAGGATGAGAATGAGGCAGTGAGATATGCAGCGAGGATGATCCTTGAGAAGAGTAAAGATGTCGAGATCATGGGGATCGGAGGCGATATATTTTAATCTTTATATTTATAATTACATGGTTCAATTATTTTGTCTTTGCCTATTTTGCATTAGCCAATAGTGTCTATACATTATTAACACTCATAGCAGTTGGTTCAACACTGCTGCATTTATACAGGATTCAATATGGCGGCTACAGAGATATTGCAGAGTCAGTAATGACCCCTCCTATCTCCGTACTTGTGCCTTCCTATAATGAAGAAGAAACTATTGTGGAGAATGTACGCGCTCTTCTTACCATTGACTACCCATCATATGAAATCATAGTCATTAATGATGGTTCAAGGGACAGAACCATGAAAAGGCTTATAGAAGGGTTCGATCTTCTTCCAACAGATATGATATACAGGCCCATCTTAAAAACAGAAAGTGTTAATGGTTTTTTTACAAACCCTGATATAACAAATCTGATTGTAGTGGATAAAGATAATAGCGGTAAGGCAGACTCTCTCAATGTGGGAATTAACCTTGCGAAAAATCCTTACTTCTGTTGCATAGATGCTGATACAGTACTTGAGAACGATGCGCTTTTAAGGCTAATGAAACATGTTATTGAGAGCAGAGAGTTGATAGTTGCGTGTGGAGGTATACTGAGAATAGCTAATGGATGCAGTTTCAAGCAAGGCCGGATTCAGAATATTGCCCTGCCAAAAGATATCTTATCAAATCTTCAAATCGTTGAATATCTAAGGGCCTTTCTGTTCGGGCGTGCAAGCTGGAGCGCATTAAACGGTCTCCTTATCATAGCAGGGGCATTCTCCCTCTTTCATAAAAAAAGCGTTCAGGATGTTGGCGGATACAGCCTGAATACGTTATCCGAAGATATGGAACTTGTTGTAAGATTGCACAGATATATGAGAGAGAAGGGGATAACATACAGGATTGTCTTTGTATCAGACCCGATAGGATGGACTGAGGTGCCAACAAGCATTGAAATGCTTGCTAAACAGAGGATGAGGTGGCACATGGGGCTTGCAGAATCTTTATTTATGAATATCAGAATGCTGTTGAATCCAGGATATGGGGTAATAGGACTTTTTTCCATGCCATATCAGTTATTTATAGAGTTATTCGGGCCTTTGATTGAGTTTATAGGTTATATCATTGTTATTGTCTCTTATTTAACCGGGGTAATTGATTCACGATTTTTTATGCTCTTTCTCTCACTCGCAATCCTCTATAGTATTTTCCTGTCAGCAGGTGCAGTCCTGCTTGAGGAGATTACATATCGAAGATATCCTAGATGGACTGACCTGATACGCCTTTTATTAATATCTGTTGCAGAGAACTTTGGTTACCGACAGCTTGTCTCATGGTGGCGTTTCAAGGCGCTCATATACAGGTCTTTCAGTAAAGGTAAATGGCAGGCTATTAAAAAGAAGGGATTTAAGATTTCCAGGGATTAACAGGTTAATGAATAAAATCATCTGTTTTTATTTTATCAATGTAATATTGATCCTGCTTCTAACTTCACACATTTCTTACAGTGCAGAAGATGTTCAGGAATCAGAGACCGGTACAATCAAAATCATAGAAGACCCTTCATCGCTTATTGATCAAGCCCGTATTCTTAAATCAAAAAAACGATTCGGCGAAGCGATAAAACTTCTTAGACGTGCTGAAGAGTTAGCATCTTCTGAAAAAGATATAGATATTAACATTGAGATTGCAACCATTCTGAGCTGGGAACATAAATATCAGGAATCCATAGATATGTATAAGAAGATTCTTGATGAATATCCAGGAAATAGCGATGCAAGATTCGGGCTTGCAAGGGCATATAGTTGGGCTGGCATGTATGACAGCGCTATCAGCGAATATAGCCTGATACTTAAAAACAGACCTGATGATCCTGAGGCCAGGATTGGCATATCAAGAATCCTCTCATGGCAGGGGCGTCTTGACGAGGCAATTGATGGATACAGGTCAGTTCTGATTAATCATCCGGATAATAATGATGCACGCCTTGGACTTGCTAATGTTATGCTATGGAGAGGTGATTTAAAAGGTTCTCTTGAAGAAACAAGGTATATCCTTTTACTGAGGCCGGACAATCGTGAGGCCCTGAAACTTGAAATGAGATTAAGGGAAGAGAAGGGGCCGTCAGCCTTCTTTTTCTTCAGTTCATCCTTTGATTCTGATTCCAATAATCTTGTCGTCTATAAAACTAATGGGTATGCTAATTTAAACCCTTATATAAGGCTTAATGTTGACTACACAATATTTGAGGCCGCAAGAAAAGACGACAATGGATTTGCAAATATTTTTTCAATACGGGATTCTTTGCATATATCAAGGAAGGTTTCTATCACCCCGAGGCTTTCCATAGTCAATATCAATTCAGATATTAATGACACGAAATATGCTGCCGGCGGCATATCAGCACGTTGGGGTCTTCTTAAAGAGGGGAGTTTATTTCTTTCTTATAGCTATTCCCCCCTCGTTGATACAGTTCAGTTAATGCGTAATGATATAAGAGTGCAGGAATATTCAACCTCAGTCTTGTTTAATGCCGGGGATATAAGTATAAGTGCCAGAACTTCATACGGTGAATATTCAGATAATAATTCAAGATATGATTTCACTTCAGATATTGCATGGACTATTGACAATGAACCAGAAATAATAGCCGGATATATCCTCGATTACAAAGACTTTGAAAAGACTCCGTATAATGGATATTTCAGTCCTGATGATTTTATTTCAATGAGGGTCTATCTTACATTATCCGGAGATATCTACACAGATAAAATAGAGTATAATACAAAAGGAAGCATAGGAATGCAGAGACATGAATCAAAGACTGAAGATACATCTTTCTTTCAGGCCAAAATTATTGGCCATTTAAACCGCTACCTGTCTATGGACGGGGGATATAAATGGAGCAGGTCAAGCCTTGAGGCACCTTCAGGATACAGATTTGTAGAGTACAGATTCGGATTGACCTATGTTTATTAAATTAAATCAAGTATAAGAGGGGGGAGATGGTGACAGCCAATAAGAAGATATGGATACTTATAATTGTATTTGCAGCTCTGGTTATATATGGGATTTATAATATCTTTAAACCTGACAGATTCCCGATAAGTTTCATAAGGGGTGAGGTCAGGGAGCTGACGCCTTATATCCTCGTGGGGCCGTATCCTTCTGAAGCTGAACTATTCAAGTTAAAACGTATGGGGGTGGATAAGTTGATAAGTCTTATGGACCCGCAGTCTGCCATTGAAGGGAGGATTGTCTATGAGGAGAAGAAGATATCTGAGAAGTTTGGTTTTAAATATCTGAACTATCCAATGAATTTTACAAGTCTTGAGGGTGAAGAAAATATAAAACAGATTTCAAACCTTATAAATTACCTGTTATCTGCCAGAGAAGAGAAGATATACATTCATTGTTATCTTGGCAGACACAGGATACGTATACTTGAAAGGGAGTTCTTAAAGGCCAGTAGATGAGGGTCAAATATTAAATACTATTGTTTTCAGGTCCGTCATCTCTTCAATGGCGTAACGTGGACCTTCCCGGCCAATACCGCTTGATTTTACACCGCCATATGGCATGGCATCCACACGGTACATAGATGTATCATTGATCATTACACCGCCAACCCGGGCTTTTTTTGCTACCTCAAAGGCATTCTTGATATCTGAAGTAAATATCCCTGCCTGTAATCCGTATTCAGAGTCATTGACCATGTTAATTGCCTCTTCGATAGAGCTGTATTCCTGAATAGTAACCACAGGCGCAAATACCTCAGAACATACTACCTTCATTGACTTGTCTACATTTGTTAGCACTGCGGGTAGGACAATATTACCTTTGCGGACACCGCCTGTAAGGAGTCTTGCCCCTTTTGATACTGCTTCTGTTATCCATTCCTCAGCACGAATTGCTGCGTCTTCTGAGATCATTGGTCCGACATCTATATCTTCTTCAAGGGGGTTGCCAACCTTAAGGCCCTTCACAGCAGGAATGAATGAATCAAGAAATTTATCTTTAATTTCTCTGTGTATCAACAGGCGTTGCAGGGATATGCAGACCTGGCCTGCATATGCAAAACCTGCACGGACACATGCCTGCGATGCCTTCTGTATATCAGTATCATTATGTATTATTGTTGCAGAGTTTGAACCAAGCTCAAGTATTGCACGTCTGAGTCCAATGGCTTCTTTAATACGTCTTCCAACAGAAGGGCTTCCTGTAAATGTATATAATGCAAACCTCATGTCTGCTAATAACTGTTCTCCCACCTTACTGCCAGAACCAAAAATGATATTAAGATGGCCTGGAGGAAGACCGGCCTTCAACATTATCCCGCCAAGGTGTATGGCAGTGAATGGAGTCAGGCTTGATGGTTTAAGCACAACAGTATTACCTGCTGCTATTGCAGGTCCAACCTTATGGGCAACGAGATTAAGGGGAAAGTTGAAAGGTGATATGGCACATATAGGACCTACAGGGACTCTGATGGTAAATGCAACCCTGTTTTCTGAGCCCTTTGATGCCTCAACAGGCACTCCTTCTCCATGTATCCTCTTAGCCTCTTCTGCCGAGATTATGAATGTCTGTATGGACCTGTTTACCTCAAGCCTTGCATCGCGTATTGGTTTTCCTGCCTCCCCGGAAAGTGTTCGTGCAATTATCTCTCTGTTTTCTTCAAGGAGTCTTGAGGTATTTAAGAGTATTTCATATCTTTCATGAGGATATAATCTGTTTTTATTGAACGCATTATAAGCTGCAGTTACTGCATCATTTACATCAGTCCCGGATGCCTCAGGTAATGACCCTATTAATCTTCCATCAAATGGCGCATGAACATGAATGGAGTTGTTGCCGGATTCTCTCCACTCACCATTAATCAACATCTTTCCTTGCATATTAACAGTCCTGTTATAAGAGCCTACAGGATTCAACGCACCACAGTTTTGCTATTCCTGTAGTTTTTCAATATATTAATGGTTATTTTTGTGGTTATGCTGAGCCGTGGGCAGCAGCTTCTATATAGCTGAGTATTTTTGAATGCTTCAGACTGTCCATCGTGGCAAAGGCTATACCAACTACATAATTACCGTGAAACTCCTTTACCCATACAATCCTTC
>Ga0209343_10002847_pt1 | contig 22088 bp, 18 predicted proteins | sample RifCSPlowO2_02_FD_184026 | JGI IMG/M metagenome (GOLD analysis project Ga0209343, IMG submission 184026) | Groundwater microbial communities from Rifle, Colorado - Rifle CSP2_plank lowO2_0.2 (SPAdes) (version 2) | ecosystem: Environmental > Aquatic > Deep subsurface > Groundwater | place... | reverse complement strand
CAACCGAAGAAAAAAGCAATGAGCAATGAGTGATGAGCAATGAGTAATGGGAAAGAAGAAAAAGATTTTTTAGGGGTGGTTAAAACTGACTGACTGACTGACTGACTGACTGACTGACTGACTGAGCAATCTTTGTGCCATCCCTGATTAAAGCATTCAGGGACAAGCTTTTCGGCTGGTTCTGGATAGAAAGGGTATTTTTTAGCATAAGTAAGCCCTCCTTTTTTACAACCCCCCTGCCTGTGCTACGCCTACCTGTGCTACGGCAGACAGGCTGCCCCCTTTTGTTAAGGGGGATTATAGGGGAAAATATACCATAGAAAATTATACTGTCAAGGAGTTTTTTATGATTTCGGATTTCAGATTTTATCTTCCTTAATGGCTATATTTATATTATAATGCTTGCATGTCAAAATGTTTTAAATGCGGCAGGGAGCTTGGCGCTAAAGAAGAGCATATGAAGATGAAGACCGAAAAGGGAAAAATCTGCTATGTCTGCTATAACAAATACAAAGCAGAAGAAAGAAAGAAGATAATGGAACCACAAGAAATGTCATTCTGACCCTGAGCAGAGTGAAGGGGAAGAATCTGATTAGAGATACTTCGCTTCGCTCAGTATGACACTTTGTGTCATCTTGTGTAATCTCGTGGTTTTTTTAAAAAAATGCAAGGCAAAGATAAATGACACAGGTATCAGCCGTAAAGACTGAGCAGTACAACTACTCAGAGGTTTACAATGGAGTCAAGAAATCGGTAGTTCTATTAGGCGGAATAGATAAATTTGTTAAAAAAGGCAGCCGTGTCCTCATAAAGCCAAATCTTCTCTCCTCCAAATCCCCGGATGATGCTGTAACAACCCATCCTGTCTTTGTAAAGGCAGTAATAAACCTCGTAAAAGAAGCAGGTGGTATTCCTTATATCGGGGACAGCCCTTCTCTCTTAAGCCTTAAAAAGGTTACAAAAAAAACAGGTATGGAAGATGTGGCTACGGAGACAGGTGCCCAGATACTGGAATTCGTAGAATCGGTTACAATAAATCGGGATAATGGAAATATCTTTAAATCTCTTGAAATAGCAAAAGAGTTAAAGGAGATTGATGTAATAATCAATTTGCCAAAGTTAAAGACCCATGTCCAGATGTATCTGACACTCGGAGTTAAAAATCTCTTTGGGTGTATTATAGGAAAGAGAAAGGCACAGTGGCATCTGAAGGCAGGTGTAAACAACATCTACTTTGCAAAGATGCTCGTAGAATTATATGAATACATCAAGCCATCGCTCACAATAGTTGATGGTATAAGAGGGATGGAGGGGGATGGGCCTTCAGGCGGGCATCCGAGGGATATAGGGCTTATATTTGCAGGAGCCGATGCCGTGGCAGTTGATACAATGATATGTCATATATTGGGTGGAGACTTTAAAAAATTCTACACATATACAGTTGCACGGGAGAGGAATGCAGGCATAACAGATATTGATAAAATAGAGCTTCTCGGAGAGAAGATAGGAAATATTTTAGTAAGAGATTTTAAATTCCCAACCGCAGTCGTTGATGCAAACTTCAGCAATTATCCCTTTATCGGCAAACATATCAGGAATTTTCTAATATCAAAACTAAAGGAAGACAGGGAGACCTGCACACTCTGTAGCTTCTGTATTGAAGCCTGTCCGCCGCAGGTAATTAAAAAGGGGAATGGGAGATTAATTTTTAACTATGATGAATGTATAAGGTGCTTCTGCTGTTCCGAAGTCTGCCCGGAGGATGCAATGAAGGTCAGACAGGGATTTTTATATAGACTGTTAGGTATATAATATGAAGATTGATTCCTACAGTTTTGGGAATATTGTATAGACGGTAAAAGCTATTCATCAGATGTTATAATCTTAAAAGACAGGGTGGTATCAAACTGGTGGAGAAGGGAAGGACACACACTCTGTCTTGATGATTTGAAAGATATTTTAACCACCCCTTTTTCCCCTCCTTCTGAAGGAGGGGAGAGGGGAGGTGAGGTCTTAGTTGTAGGTACTGGCGCATCAGGAATGATGAAGGTCTTAAAGGAAGTAAGGGATTACTTTAAATCAAAGGGGATTGTGCTTATAGAAGAAAGGACTGAAAAAGCTTGCAGAATTTACAACAAGCTGAGTAACTCCCGGAATATATCATCAGCTTTACATCTCACATGCTAAGCAAAATTTAGAGAGAGGTTCGGCTTAATAGCCCTTTAGTATCTTCTGAAATTTACAGTATGTTTAAAATAATAAATTTTGTAATAATAGCTACTTTTATTGGACAATTACTAAATTTTTTTACAGATGTTCTTATAGCAAATGCATTTGGCACAAGCTGGAAAGCTGATTCATATTTCTTATCCCTTCTTATCCCTACAATAATCTGTGACTCTTTTGCTGTTTTGATAAGCTCGGTTTTTATTCCTCTATTTATGAGTCGCAAGAAAAGCGGTGATGAAAATTCCTTTTTTAGCACAGTTACAAATTTAGCTGTAATAACAACAATATGTCTATGTATGATTATATTCTTTGCAGTTCCTGCATTTATTAATTTTATTGCCAGTGGCTTCTCCTCACAAGCTAGAGAAGTAACAATTCTATTAACAAGGCTTTTACTCTTTCTCATTGTGGTTAAACCTATAATATCCATATCGTCCAATCTTCTAAATTCTTATAATTACTTTACTGTTCCGGCATTAGAAAAGGTATTTACCTTTACCGGCGTTGTTTTTTCAATTTATTTCTTTAAGGAAATATTTGATGTTTACTCATTAGTCTTGGGATTTTTTATCGGCACAGTTGGTTTTCTATTAATTCAGTCTTTGTGGGTAAAAAGATGCGGGGTAAATTATTCGGCATCAATTTATTTATCCCACCCCGCCCTGAAAGAAATGATGGTTTTAATTTCACCTATTATTTTGGCTTCATTATTCAATTACCTCAACATATTTATAGAAAGGAGCATTGCTGCAGGTTTTTCTGAAGGCAGCATTGCCTCACTGAACTATGCCTTTAGAGTATTAAATGTTCCAGTAAATGCCCTTATTTTACCGGCTTTAACGGTAATTTTACCTAAGCTGTCAAAATATGCGGTTGAAGGCGATATGATAGGCATTGAGAAAGATACGCTCAGGGGGATGAAATTTGTCTCATTTATCATGATTCCAATAATTGCCATAATGATTGTTGTTAGAATCCCTTTAATAAAAGTCCTCTTTGAAAGGGGCGAGTTTACTGCCCAATCAACAGAGATTACTGCCACTGCCTTTCTATTTTATGCCTCTGGAATTTTTGGCGTTTCCATTGTAGCATTATTGAGCAGGGTATTTTATGCGTTTAAAGATATGAAAATGCTGAGCCTGATAGGGATAGTTATGATTGTTCTAAACATATTTTTGATAGTGATTTTAAGTAAGAAATTGGGTTTTATAGGAATACCTCTTACCTTCTCAATAACTTCACTTATCCATATGGTAACAATTATTGCTGTTCTTGAGAAAAGACGAATGCTAAAACTATCGTCCCATTTTTTAAGGGGATCAATAAAACACTTATTAAGTGCAGGCGTTATGATATTAGCATGTCTATATCTATCTCAAATTAAAAGTCTATATCTATTATCAGGCATTGCATTGATTTATCAGCTTTTTTTGACTGCTATCATTGGAATTTCTGCATATTCATTAACCTCTTTAGTATTAAAAGTTAATGAAATTGAATTTATTATTGATAAAGTAAAGATATTTGGGAAAAGATTTTCTGGAGGAATCATCCATTGAAGATTTTATTGATAAATCCTTCTTCTTCCACGCCTGAAAACAGGCGCGAATATATCCTGGGCATACCATACCTCGTGTCAGTGCTGCGGGCTAACGGGTATTTTGATATTCAATTCCGTAATTATTTCAATATGCAATGGACCGAAACAATAGGTTTAACCTTTGAAGCCTTAAAAGATTTTAAGCCCAATGTTGTTTTATTAAGCTGTTTTACAATAAACCGCATTGCAGGATTCAAGATTGCTCAAATGGTAAAAGAATTTAATCCGTCCATCAAGGTTGTGATGGGAGGGATGCATCCAAACTTTTTATACGAGCAGATTCTGACGCATTACCCCGTAGATGCGGTCTGTATTGGAGAAGGGGAAGAGACGGTAGTGGAACTGGTAAAAACCTACGAGACTAAAAGTTCCATGGAAGGAGTTAAGGGGATAGCCTTTAAAAAGAATGGTATTGTTGTTTTTAACGGAAGAAGGGATTTCATAAAGGACATTGACAGTATTCCATTTCCCGCACATTATATATACGCCGACGATATAAAAAGGAAAAAGACCTCACACATTATTACAAGCCGGGGATGTCCCTACGGTTGCCAGTTTTGCTCCACCACTGAGTTCTGGGGTAGATTCTGGCGTGCAAGGAGCCCTAAAAATGTTATAGCCGAGATAGAAATGTTAGTAAGGGATTACGATGTAAATTACATAAGCTTCCAGGACGATGAATTTACCTTGCAAAAGAAACGGACCATAGACCTATGTAAAGAAATAGTTGAAAAGGAGATAAAGATAAAATGGAGTTGCAATACGAGGGTAAATACTATTGACAGGGAACAGTTGGAGTGGATGAAAAAGGCTGGTTGCGATAATGTATCCATGGGCATCGAATCTGGTTCCCCCAAGATACTCAAAACCATAGGGAAAAAGATAACCGTTGAGCAGATAATAAAAAGTTTCAAACTTCTGGAGGAATTCGGTATAGCAAGGGGCTCTTTTCTGATGGTTGGAAATCCTGGCGAGGACAGTCAGTCCGTGAAGGATACGATTGAGCTTATCAGAAGGCTGAATCTTGATGTGGTCCCCCCTGCTGTAGCAGAGATATACCCTGGTACCCAGCTTTATGAAATTGCAAAAAAGAGAGGCTTTATTACGGATGATTATTGGCTAACCGAAGACCCACCACCTTTTTATACAGTAGAGCATTCCGCGGAAAGGCTACAGTGGTGGGCTTTTTTAATAGGACTAAGCAGCAAAAGGCTGCAGGGTAACATAACGGCTGCGCATTATCTGGCATGGTTTGTATCATCAAAAAGGCGTAAGGTCGCAAGGTACTTCGCAAGGGTTTTTAAAAAAGCCCTGGGGCTCAAGAAAGGCAAATACACCCATAAAGAATATTAGAGACACGGGTACAGTAAATAGCAAAACGCTTCAAACATAATTTATTGAAAGCTCAAAAACATCAGGTAATTGCTACAGTTTGTAGCTTTAGTTCTTAATTCAGTCCAGATTTATGAAAATACTCGATGTCGGTTGTGGAAAAAGCAAAACCGAAGGCTCCGTAGGTATAGATAAAAGGGTGACTGATACAGTAGATGTAGTCTGTGACCTTGATAAGCAGTTCTATCCCTTTCTCGATAATACCTTTGACAGGGTCTACATGATAGATGTTCTTGAACACCTTAGTGATGTGATAATTGTGCTGGAGGAGATACACCGTATATGTAAGCATGGTGCGGAAATATATATAAGAGTACCGCACTTCTCAAGCTGCCATACATATGGAGATATAACTCACAAAAGGAGTTTCACCACAGAATCCTTTGACTATTTCACTGGCTTAAGCAAATTCGACTACTATAGTAGTGCACGGTTCGAGAAGATCAGGATTAAGATAAACTTCTGGAAGCTTCACAGGATTCTTGGCATTTCATGGGTCGCTAACAGGTTTCCTTCTCTGTATGAGAAGTACTTCCCTTTTATCTTCACCGCCATGAATATAGAGGTCTGGCTTAAGGTTGTAAAGTGAAGTTCATAATTTTTTTATAATTTTTTGCCATTGACAAGGTATCAGTGGAATGATACAGGTGCTTTTGTATTTACTACATCTCTTCACGATGGATTTGATTTGCCTTTATTAGAAGCAATAGGTTGAGAGAGCCAAGATGTTTTCTTGGGAAAATACTGCAGGAGAAACACTAAAAGTTTTTGAAAGTCTAAGATGAAAATACTTTTTACATGGCATGCGGCAGTTGAACCTGAATATCGTAAGCTCTTTAAGGAAATAGTTAAAAAGGGATATGAGCTTACAGTAATCTGCCCAAAGGCATGGACAGAGGGGGGAAGATTACAAAGGATTAACGATTCAGATAAAGCCTATAGTGGGCGAAGCAAATCTAATGGATACCATCTCTTTACTTTTCCTGTTGTCTTCCGTGATAAAATTAAAGGTTTTTTTTATCCACATCTTCATATCCTGTACAGATTATTCCACAAATTTAAGCCTGATATTGTCCATATTTTTGAAGAGCCTTATTCTTTAGCCTGCCTTCAGATGGTAGGCTTGACCCAAATAGCCTCTCCACTTTCAAAAATAATAATTCAGAGTTTTGAAAATATGACTATTACACAGAGACTTCCATTTTCACTTGTTGAGAGATTTGTTTTGAGTAATGCCAACCTCCTTATCTCAATACCAAGAGAAGGGGAATCGGTCTGGAGAGACAAGGGCTATTCCGGGACAGTAAAACAGCTTCCTGTAGGACTTGATGAAGCCATCTTTAAAAAGACTGAAGATTCTCTCCCTGATTATCCTTTTTTAAATAAAAGGGATAAAGTGCGAATAGGTTATGTAGGCAGGCTTACGCCTGAAAAGGGGCTCTCTTTATTACTTGAAGCTGCATCAAATTTATTAAAACGAACTTCTGACTTTGAGCTTTTAATAATTGGAAATGGAGAGAGAAAAAGATTTGAGAGTCTTGCAACTGAGTTGGGAGTTAGAGAAAGAATTACCTTCATTAATGCCATACCAAATTATCAATTACCCATTATATATTCCAAAATAGATATTCTTGTTTTGCCATCCATAACAACTGCGACTTGGAAAGAACAATTTGGAAGGGTTTTAATAGAGGCAATGGCGTGTGGAACTGCAGTGGTCGGATCTTCATCTGGAGAAATTCCCAATATAATTGGTGAGGCAGGGCTTATCTTCCAAGAGGGTAATACATCTGCCCTGTTAAAAATCTTGGAAGAACTGATAACAAACTCTAATTTGCGGAAAAATTTAGAAAAGATGGGAAGGAACAGGGTGCTTCAAAATTTCACATGGAGTTCTGTAGCAAAAAGACTCTGTAATATTTATAAAGATGTTAGACAAAATTATTAACTATATCTTAGAACTATACCAAAAAGCCTACCCATAAAATTGAACTCTTTCTTTGCCTCTACCTTTTTCTCTTTTTTGAATACAAATCGCCAGAAACAGATATTTGCATTGTAAATAAGCTTCATCAATAGATATAGCTTAAGAATCTGCAGACTAAATAAACCGTGATATTTTTTATAAAAATATAACTGGCTCATCCTGTATTCTACAAAAGCCTTTGTAGCATTTGATTGGACGCTCCTGCCTCCTACATGAACTACCTTTGCCACAGGAGTATATTTTATCTTCCATCCGTTCTTTCTTATCCTGCAGCATAAATCAACATCCTCAAAATACATGAAGAAGTTCTCATCAAGAAGCCCCACATCTTCTAATACCCTCCTTCTTAACATCATGCATGAGCCTGTCACCCAATCTACATTCTGCTCTTTTTGATATTTTTTGTAAAGATACTTTCCAAAGACATTATTCACGCTTCCTATATTCTGATTATATATGCTTTTCCTTATAAACTCTGTAAAAATGTCAGGCACTCGGTTAAACGATTCCTGTAGGCTCTCATCTCTGTTAATTAACTGGCATCCAAGCACACCTGTATCAGGAGAATTGTCCATAATTATTACCATAATATCCAGTGAATCAGGGAGCAGCATTGTATCATTATTCAAGAGCAGTACATATTTGCCACTACTTTCTCGTATTGCAATATTATTTGCCTTTGCAAAGCCAATATTTTCATTATTTTCAATCAATCTCACATGCGGAAACTCTGCCTTTATCATCTTACGGCTTCCATCAATAGAATTGTTATCCACCACAATTGTTTCAAAATCTACTATATGATTATTAGAATAGATTGAATTGAGGCAGTTTTTGATGTGTTCTTTGGCATTATAACTGACAATTATAATAGAGAGGGCTCTTATTTTTTCCATTATCAGTTTATTCTTCATTTAAGCCGATGATGGGACTTGAACCCATGACCTGCTGATTACGAATCAGCTGCTCTGCCACTGAGCTACATCGGCATAGAGATTTGCCACTATCAAGCAGGTAGAGGTAAAGGTATAGGCAGAGAAAAAATCTTTACCTTTACCTGTGCCTTTACCTTTCTGTTAAGTCTGTGTTTGTCTGTGGCTAATCTCTTATTTTGATTGGTGGGCCCACCTGGGTTCGAACCAGGGACCTACCGGTTATGAGCCGGTAGCTCTTCCAGCTGAGCTATGGGCCCCCATAAGTAAAGTTTCAAAGCATTATAGTGTCAGAGAGTCAGAGAAATCCTTGATGCTTTGATACTTGACACTCTGATTCTTTGATACTCTTTTATCCTTCAATAAAACTCTTTAGCAGCTTGCTTCTGCTGGGATGTCTCAGTTTCCTTAACGCCTTTGACTCTATCTGCCTTATCCTTTCTCTTGTAACATCAAAATCCTGCCCGACCTCTTCCAGTGTATGCTCGCTATCTACTCCTATTCCAAATCTCTTCCTCAACACCTTTTCCTCTCTTGAAGCCAGTGTCTGAAGAACCTTTAATGTCTGCTCTTTTAGATTCATCTTTACCACCGACTCTATAGGAGAGATAACCTTTTTATCTTCTATGAAATCGCCCAAATGGCTATCTTCTTCTTCACCTATAGGCGTCTCCAATGATATTGGCTCCTTTGCAATCTTTAAAACCTTTCTTACTTTCTCTACAGGGAGATTCATCCTCTCTGCAATTTCTTCTGATGTAGGCTCTCTGCCGATCTCCTGAACAAGCTGCCTTGATGTCCTTATAAGTTTGTTTATAGTCTCAATCATATGGACCGGGATACGGATCGTCCTCGCCTGGTCTGCAATTGCCCTCGTAATAGCCTGTCTTATCCACCATGTCGCATATGTACTGAATTTATATCCCCTACGATATTCAAATTTATCCACAGCCTTCATGAGCCCTATATTCCCCTCTTGAATGAGGTCAAGGAACTGAAGCCCCCTATTAGTATATTTCTTGGCAATACTGACCACCAGTCTCAAATTTGCCTCAGCCAACTCCCTCTTTGCCAGTTTATCCTTTGTCATTCCCCTCTCTATTGCCTTAATTGTCTCCACAAGCTCATTTCTCGTCATCCCAGCCTCTAACTCCACCCTCTTTATCTTTCTATTTGCATTCTTCACATTCTTCTCTAATTCCAAAATTATCTTCTTGGGAATACCCCTTCCATTCCTTAATTTAACCAGATTGCCGCCTTTTTTCTTATTCTTTAAAAGAACCTTGTAGTCTTCGGCTGTGATTTTCAATTCTTTATAATACTGAAATATTACATCCTCTGCCTCCTGTATTCTTTCTACAAATCCAGCTATCTTCTGTATTATCCTGTCCATCTGAGTCTGGTCAAGATTTATATCTTTTATAATTTTTGCTACATGACCTTTTACTATCTTCTCACTCTCTAAAAGCTTCCCCCTCTTCCTATCATTCAACTTACCCTTAAGCCTTACCTTCAAGCCATTCAATTTATTACTTGCGGTCTTCAGTTCCTTAATCAACTTCAAAGCCCTTTTGGTCTCTTCCCTTATCTTGCTTCCATCTGCCTCATCCACATCCCCCCAATTTACAACCTCCTGAACAGGTATCTTCCCACTCTTTAGTTTCTCACCGATAGAGGTTATCTCCCTTATTGTAATAGGGCAATTTACAACCGCATGAATAACCTCATTCTGCCCCTCTTCAATCCTCTTGGCAATCTCCACCTCACCTTCTCTTGTGAGGAGAGGTACGGTTCCCATCTCTTTAAGATATAATCTTACAGGGTCGTCAGAGGATATCAATGCCTCCTCCTCAAACTTGAACTCCCCTTCCATCCCCTCCTTCTCTTCCATTGCCAAAGTGACCTTCTGACTTTTCTGCCCTGTTTCAACAAGTTCTATATCCATCTCGCCAAAAAGCATCATTATGTCATCAATCTGCTCCGCCGATACAATATCTGGAGGCAATACATCATTAACCTCTTCATAGGTAAGATACCCTTTCTCTTTCCCCATAGAGATAAGACGATTTACCTCCGTCATTTTTGGCCTTCTTCCCATATTTTGCTTTTCCTCCAAGCTATGCAAATATCTTAGATACAATATACAAAATTAAATTCATTCTGTATTATGTATCTCATATTATGCATCATGAATTATTGTATTCTGTTTAATCTTTAAAATCTGCTCCTGCAATTTCTTAAACTGTTGATGATTCCCTTCTGATACTGCAGTTTTTAGCTGACTGATAAGGTTATTTATATCTATCCTGCTTTTCTTTATATATCTTATGCAGTCTGATATATTCCTATCCACCTCCTGATACTCTATATCTTCAAATACCATTTCAGATACCAGTTTCTTTAACCTCTCTTCTGATAACATATCCATTATATAAGAAACGGATATATTATCATTACTGTCAGAAAGAGTAAATAGGGCAGATGATATCTTTGACAGGTCATTATCTTTAAAATCATCAATTGAAAGATGCTTCTTAATCTTCTCTATATTTTTATTATCCAAAAGCATCAGTTGAACAAGTATTCTCTCAGCCTTATTAGAGGATGAGGATGAGGTTGAGGTTGAGGTTAAGGCTTCCTTGACCTTAGCCTTATCCTTAACCTTATTTTTATTCATCTCATCTATTATCGCCTTTTCAGAAACCCCTGTCCTCTCGGCAAGGAGTGATATATATACACTCTTTTCTACAGGGCTATTTACAATGGATAAAAACGGAAGGACACTATTAATGCATCCTATCCTTCCATCTAAACTTTTTAAATCCGATTCAGCTACTGACTTATTTATTATATATTCCATAAAGATCTTTGATTCTCTGGCAATATTTAAAAAACCCTCTCCACTTTTTCCCCTTATAAAACTGTCAGGGTCATTTCCTTGAGGAAGCGGGATTACCTTAACCTTGACCCCTCCGTTCAGAAGAACTATTCCACCCCTGTTAGATGCATTCCTGCCCGCCTCATCCCCATCAAAAACAAGTATAACGGTTTCAGTATACCTTTTTAAAAGCCTCGCATGGTCTTCTGTAAGTGCCGTCCCTGATGTGGCAATGATATTCTTTATACCATACTGATATGCGGTTATGAGGTCAAAATACCCCTCTACTAAAAATGCCTCTTTACTCTTCCTTATGAAATCCTTTGTAATATGAAGTCCATAAAGTATGTTCCCTTTTTTATAAACAAGTGTTTCAGGTGAATTTAAGTATTTTGGCCTTGAATCCGTATCGTTTAATACCCTCCCGCCAAAACCAACAATCCTGCCTTCTGAATCCGATATTGGAAATATAATCCTTTCCCTAAACCTGTCAACATATCCACCGCCATTTTCCCTTTCTTTTATAAGCCCTGCACTGTTTTGAATATCAACAGAAATCCCTTTTTTCTTTAAAAATTGATGGACTCCATCCCATGAAGTGGATGCATACCCTATTTTAAAAGATTCAATAATATTGTCGGTTATCCCTCTTTTTCTTATATACTCCCTTCCTGTCTTCCCTTGAGGTGACTCCGACAACTGTCTCTGGAAGAACTCAGCGACCATGGCATTTACATCATAGAGGATATTTTTTTGACTGCTGTTTACACCCTTTACCTTTTGTTCGGTTATATTAATGCCATACCTCCTTGCAAGTAATAAGACCGAATCAGGAAAGGAGAGGTTTTCTATCTTCATTACGAATTGATATACATTGCCCCCCTCATTACACCCAAAACAATGAAATATCTGCTTTGCAGGACTTACAGTAAATGATGGGGTCTTTTCAGAATGGAAAGGACAAAGCCCTTTATAATTGGCTCCGCTCTTTTTTAATAGAATGCGGTCTGATATTACCTCAACTATATCGCTGCGATCCCTTATCTCTTCCACCAATTCATCAGGGATGTAACCGCCCACTGTCACCCTCCACAAATATGCTTAACCTGAAAAAACATGACACACTGCTATTACTTAGCTGTATAGTTTTCATTAAAGGCAGTATAAGATTGAAAGGCTTCACCCCGTAAGACCTTCGGTCTCTTACGGGGTTCACTTACAATAATGAGAGGGAATAGGTTTTTATAAATCCTTTACCTTATTGAAAAGGGGCATCACGATTAAGGCAGCATCTCTTTCGCAATCTTATTGACTGTGTTTCCATCTGCCTTCCCTTTTAGCTCTGGCATTAAAATCTTCATCACCCTTCCAATATCTTTAGATGTAGTCGCCCCTGTCTCTGAGATAATTTCCCTGATCCTCTTTTTTATCTCGTCTTCACCCATCTGTTCAGGTAAATATATTGAAAGCACTTCTATCTCCTTCTTCTCTTTCTCAGCCAGGTCCATTCTGTTAGCATTTAGAAACTGGGCATAAGAATCTTTCCTCTGTTTAATTGCAGAGCTAATAACACCCACCACATCCTCATCTTTAAGTTCTCTGCCGATTTCTATCTCTTTATTTTTTATCCCAGCCCTGACCATTCTGATAGCAGAGAGCTTAATCTGCTCCCCCTTCTTCATGGAATCCTTCATGTCTTCAATCAGCCTCTCTTTAAGATGCATAACAATCCCTCTTTAGTAATACCTTGCGCCAAATTGTCCTAACTTCTTTCTTGCCTCTATCATCTTTTTCTTTCTTCTTATACTGGGTTTTTCGTAATACTCTCTTTTTTTGATTTCAGATAAAATGTCTGCCTTTTCACACTGCTTCTTAAATCTCCTTAATGCGTTCTCAAAGGATTCATTTTCCTTGACCTTAATCCCCGGCATACAGGTTTATCCCCCCTTCTGATATTCATGTCCCCTCCAATATAATTTCTAATTGGTTTTCAAATCAAAAAAGGCATTAATATTTTTAAAAGGTGAAAGATATTCTCCTGCAATCCTCATTTTATAAATATAACAACCTATTGCAAAAATGTCAAGGCATATTTGTATTAAGTCCCATAAAACCAGTGACTTGACATACTCCTTGCTGATACCAATTTTATATGATAAAGTTTAATTTATTTATACCTAAATTGAATAAGGCAAAAAAATGGAATATATAAAGTATACCTATAAAAAAAGATGGATGGTATTAATCATCTTTCTTATTGATTCAATTGGCTATTCTCTCCTAAATTTTATTAGATTTTTTAAAAAACCTCAAAATATACCCGATATCGTAAAAAAAATATTAGTATTCAAATTAGACCATATAGGTGATGTCCTTATGATTACCCCTGCCCTCAAGGCATTGAAATCAAAATATCCCAATGCATCTCTGACAGTTGTAGTCGGTTCATGGAGCAAGGATATTTTAAAAGGCAATCCAGATGTTGAGGAGATACTGCTATACGATGCCTATTGGTTTAATAGGAATAGAAATAAAAAATTAGACATTAAAAAAACATGGGGTTTTATAAAGGAGTTACGAAAAAGAAGGTTTGATATATTTTACTCATTCCGTGGCGATTTTATGGGAATTCTTATGGGTTCATTACTGCGAATACCTGTTAGAGTGGCCTTTAATAATGGAGGGGGCGGTTTTCTTTTAACCCACCCTATTACTCCTATAGAAAATATTCATCAGGTAGAGCAGTTTTTAAATGCAATTAAGGGCAATGGTCTTACACACAAATACAGTGCAAGGGATTCAGACTCTGATAAAAAGATGAAGATAGCCATTTCAGAAGCTGAAAGGAAATTTACTGCTACTTTTATTGGAAAATATAGTGGTAAAAATGAAAGTTTTATCGGATTCCATATAGGGGCAGGTTACCTGAGCAAATTGTGGATACCGGAAAAGTATGGAATCTTAATAAAAAGGCTTCATGATGAATTAGGATTCCATGCCATCTTAGTGGGTGGAGGGGAGGATAGGACAATAGTTAAAAGGATTGAGAGTGTAATAAGAGATACGAATTCAATAGATTGCACGGGTATTGCAAATATAAAAGAGACAGCCGCATTAATTGAAAAATGCAACCTTTTTATAGGAAATGACTCGGCACCGGTCCATATTGCAGCAGCGATAGGTATTCCTGTAATAGTTATCTTCAGTGCCGCCAATAATCCTGTCGGCTGGAAACCGTTTGGAAGTGATGTTGCATGTATCACAAAAGATGTTCAATGTAAGTATTGCGAGAAATTTGAATGTATAGATACAAAGTGTATGCGTATGATAACTGTAGATGAGGTATATAATAAAGCCAAAGAGATTTTATTAAAGACAAAATAAAGAATTAGGACGCAGATTTTCGCAGAAAAAATAGATTTTTGTTTTTTACTACAATCCTAATAATCTGCGTTCATCTGCGTCCAATTATATTTCCTCTATTAAAATGAAAATATTAATAGATGCAAGGGTTATATCCGATAAGATGCATGGAATAGCCCGATACTGTTATAATCTAATAGAAAACATAGCAGAAATAGATACAGAGAATGAATATATATTGTTATCTGGATATACTAAATTAGAGGTTTTCTCCAGCAGATACAAAAATTTTAAATTTATTAAATGTAATATCCCTCTATATTCTATTCAGGAACAACTTATAATACCTCCAATCTTAAAAAGAGAAAATGTAGACCTCTACCATTCACCGACATTCTCAGCCCCTCTCTATCAACCCTGTAAAGTTATCATGACCGTTTATGATATGATACATCTTGTTTTTGGAAGACCTATTCATATACTTTATTATAAACATATCGCAAAAAAGGCCATGACAAAGGCATTATGCATAATCACACTATCTGAACACTCTAAAAATGATATTGTTAAATGGCTTGGCATACCTCAAGAGAAGATTTATGTTACTTATAGCGGTGTGGATGAAAGATTTAAACCGTCAGGAGATAAAACCATGCCAGATGAAATAAAAAAGAGATTTGGTATTTCTAACAAATATATCCTTTTTGTCGGGAATCAAAAACCTCATAAAAACTCAATTGGCACCTTAAAGGCATTTAAAATGGCTGTAGAAAAAGAAAGACTCCCCCATCATCTCATCCTCGTAGGTATTAAACAGGATATAATTGAAGATAAAAATAATCAAATAGGAGATGAATCTGATAATAAGATTATCTGTATTGATAATCTCCCAGATGATGATTTAATCAAACTCTACCAGTTTGCAGACCTGTTTTTATTACCGTCTCTTTATGAAGGATTTGGGCTCCCCATGTTGGAGGCAATGGCTTGCGGTGTTCCAGTGATTACATCCAACAGGACATCCATACCTGAGGTTACAGGCAATGCAGCAATATCAGTTGACCCTGAGAATACACAGGAGATTGCCAATGCTGTATGCAGCGTTTTGAAAGATGAAAATCTGAAAACAGATTTAATAAGAAAAGGTTTAGAACGGGCAAAAATGTTTTCATGGAAAAGGATGGCAGAAGAAACCTTAGAGTTATACAAGAGGGTATATGAAAGTAGCAATAATTCATGACTGGCTTACAGGAATGAGGGGCGGGGAAAAGTGCCTGGAGGTATTTTGTGAGCTCTTTCCCGATGCCGACCTGTATACATTAATTCATATACCCGGCTCTGTCTCGAAGACAATAGAGAATAGAAACATTAAAACATCTTCTATTCAAAATCTACCTTTTGTAAAAAGGCATTACCGCTCCTTCCTGCCACTTTTCCCATCGGCTATAGAGAGTTTTAATCTTAAAGGCTACGACCTTATTCTTTCCAGCAGTCATTGTGTGGCAAAGGGGATAATCCCTCCTCCTGATGTCCCTCACATCTCTTATGTTTACACCCCTATGAGATATGTGTGGGATTTGTATCAGGATTATTTCGGAGGGGAAAGGGTCGGATGGCTTTCAAAAAAGGCTATAGGCATTCTTGCCCATTACTTAAGGATATGGGATGCTGCATCCAGTAACAGGGTAGATTGTTTTGCAGCCATTTCCCATCATGTTGCAAAGAGGATAGAAAAATATTACAGAAGAAAGTCTGATGTGATTTACCCCCCAGTAGACTGCGATAAATTTACTCCATCTGAAAGAGTTGAAGATTTCTATCTCATTGTTTCTGCATTTGCCCCTTATAAGAGGATAGATATTGCCATAGAGGCATTTAACCGCCTGGGTCTAAAGCTTAAAATAATAGGAGAGGGGCAGGATGAGAAGATGTTAAGAAGAATCGCAAGGCAAAACATAGAATTTCTTGGATGGCAGGATAATAACATTCTAAAAGAATATTATTCCAAATGTAAGGCACTGATTTTCCCCGGTGAGGAGGACTTTGGAATAGTCCCTGTTGAGGCAATGGCATCCGGAAGACCAGTTATTGCCTATGGAAAGGGGGGTGCAATTGAAACGGTGATACCGCTCCAGAAGTCAGAAGTCAGAAGTCAGAAGTCAGAAGAAAACCCACCTACGGGTATATTCTTCTACGAACAGACAGCAGAGGCTCTAATAGAGGCAGTTAAATTCTTTGAGGATAATCAAGGAGAGTTTGACAGGAACAGCATCAGAAATCATGCCCTAAAATTTGACAGAAAAATTTTTAAAGAAAAAATTAGAAATTATATAACAGAAAAATACGAAGAATTTTATAAAACCAAAATATAATTGGACGCAGAAACCACAGGATTTAAAAAAATTATTTCATGACTTCATGGTTTCATTGTTTTAACAACGAAGCAGTGGAACAATAAAGCAATATATTTTATCTGTGTTTATCTGCGAAAATCTGCGTCCCATTTAAGTACTTTGATATGTTAAAAAAACATGCCAAGTTTTTTGAAAACATCCTTTTTATTGCTGACCTTTTTGTAATAGGATTATCATGGCTATTTGCATATTACATACGTTTTTATAGCGGGTTATTTACAGTTGAGAAGGGCATTCCTCCTTTCAGTATTTATTTCTATCTTATCATTCCAATCCTTTTAATATGGGGCTTTGTCTTCAAGGCATTTGGACTCTACAGACCTAAAAGAATATCATCTTACCTAAACGAGATTTTTGACATTGCAAAGGCATGTATCTTTTCAGTCCTTATCTTAATTTCCATCACATTTTTCTTCAGGCAGTATGAGTTTTCCCGCCTTGTATTTCTGATTTTCTGGATAATGACTATTATTGCCCTAATCATGGAGCGTGTTGTTTTCAGGGAGATTCTCAGATATATGAGGAGAAATAATTATAATCTCCGTTTCGCCCTTATAGTTGGAACAGGAAGGATGGCACAGGATGTACTTAAAAGAATAGAATTACACCCAGAGATAGGGCTCAAGGTTGTAGGATTTTTATCACATGATGAATCTACCCTCAATAATAAAATAGTCGGGGTTCCTGTGATTGGAACCTACAAAGATATCGGCAATGTAATAGCTAAAAATTATGTAGACCAGGTCATAATAGCGCTGCCGGTTGAGCAACATGCTATTATGGTTGAATTATTAAAAAATATCCGTGACGAGATGGTTGACATAAAGGTAGTCCCTGACCTCTGTGAATTCATGACCTTACGGGGGGGGATTGATGAATTGGATGGCCTTCCAATAATTAGCCTCCAGGATACCCCATTATACGGATGGAACATCGTAGTAAAGAGAGCCTTTGATATAATCTTTTCTGTAATTGCAATTATTATAACTACACCATTAATAATTTTAATATCCATCTTGATTAAACTCATATCGCCAGGACCTGCTTTTTATAGACAGGAAAGGATGGGAATGGATGGAAAAAAATTTATAACCTATAAATTCCGCACAATGAGTATAAATGCAGAAGAGAAGAGTGGTCCTGTATGGGCAAAGGAAAATGATGAAAGAAGGACCCCTATTGGCACTTTTTTAAGAAGGACAAACCTTGACGAATTGCCACAATTTCTTAATGTCATAAAGGGGGATATGAGCATTGTAGGACCAAGACCGGAGAGACCTGTATTCGTTGAACAGTTCAAAAAATCAATACCACAATATATGCTGAGGCATAAGATGAAGGCAGGTATAACAGGGTGGGCACAGGTAAACGGCTGGAGGGGGAATACATCAATAGAGAAGCGTATTGAATACGACCTCTACTACATAGAAAACTGGTCAGTCCTCTTTGACCTCAAGATTATATTAATGACTATATGGAAAGGATTTAAAAACGCATATTGATTAATGCATAATTTATTGTGATGTAGTAAAATATAAAAATTAAAATGAAAATTGTCGCCATTATTCCGGCCCGATATGCCTCAACCAGATTTCCAGGCAAACCACTCGCTCTGATAAGCGGGAAGCCCTTGATACAGCATGTATGGGAGAGGGTATCCAGGGCACAATCGCTAAAGAGGGTTATAGTTGCTACCGATGATGAGAGGATATTAAAAAAGGTTAAAGATTTTGGCGGAGAGGTATGTATGACCTCATCTAATCACGTCACCGGGACAGACAGAATTTCAGAGGTTGCAAAAAAGATTGATGCAGATATAATAGTAAATGTCCAGGGGGATGAACCATTGATAGAACCGGATGTGATAGATGAGGCAGTAAAACCGCTTATGAATAATTCAGAAATACTTATGGCAACCCTTAAAACAAGGATAACAAATAATGAAGAATTAAAAGACCCGAATGTGGTTAAGGTGGTTACAGACATAAACGGCTTTGCACTCTACTTTTCAAGATTTCCAATACCGTATGTGAGAGACAGTGGTCAGTGGTCAGTGGTCAGTGGTCAAAAGAAAAATATTCATTATAAACATATTGGCATCTATGTTTACAAAAAAGACTTCCTGCTAAAATTTGCCCAGATGAAGCCGACACTGTTAGAAGAGGCAGAAAAGCTTGAACAGTTGAGGGCATTAGAAAATGGTTATAAGATAAAGGTTGTAGAAACAGAATACAATTCAATCTGTGTTGATATACATGGGGATTTGGAAAAGGTAAAAGAGATTCTAAAGAAAAAAACGAAAAATAAAACAGAACGCAGATAAACACAGAAACTAAAGATTAACACAGAGTAAACTACTATTTAAATTATCAGCAGAAATCATCTTTTTCTGCGTAAATCTGCGTCCAAATGCTAATTTTTTTATGAACAAGACCAAATACATCTTCGTTACAGGCGGCGTGCTCTCTTCTCTTGGAAAGGGGCTGGCATCAGCCTCCATAGGCGCCCTTCTTGAGGCAAGAGGGTTTAAGGTTACCATGCTCAAGATGGATCCATATATAAATGTTGACCCCGGCACAATGAACCCATATCAGCATGGCGAGGTCTTTGTTACAGACGATGGTGCCGAGACAGACCTTGACCTTGGCCACTATGAGAGATTTATCAGTACAACTATGTCAAAGGCAAATAATGTCACAACCGGCAAGATATATAAATCTGTAATAGATAAAGAGAGGAGAGGTGATTATCTCGGCGGGACAGTTCAGGTAATCCCCCACATAACTGATGAAATTAAAAAGTGTTTTCTTGCCGTAAAAGATAATTTTGATATTGTTATCTGTGAGATAGGCGGGACAGTGGGAGATATTGAGAGCCTTCCATTCCTTGAGGCAATCAGGCAGTTCAGGTTTGATAGGGGAAGGGATAATGTCCTCTATGTCCATCTAACACTCGTCCCCTATGTCAAGACCGCCGATGAGCTTAAGACAAAACCTACCCAGCATAGTGTAAAGGAATTGAGGGAGATAGGCATACAGCCTGATATACTACTATGCCGAACAGAAAAATCCCTCTCAGACGACTTAAAGAAAAAGATTGCACTCTTTTGTAATATAGACAAAGAATCGGTTATCACGGCAAGGGATGTAGAAAACATCTATGAAGTCCCGATGGCTCTCCATCAGGAAGGGCTGGATAATATAATTGTAAATCTATTACACCTTGATACAAAACCACCCGATCTATCTCTGTGGGAAAAGATTTTAAAAAGGATAAAGGAGCCTTTAGATTCTGTCAATATTGCGATTGTAGGCAAATATGTGGAATTAAAGGAATCCTATAAAAGCCTCTATGAGGCATTATCACACGGCGGGATAGAGAATGAGGTAAAGGTAAATCTTGAATGGATTGACGCTGAAGACATAGAAAAGAAGGGGGTCTCAGATTTATTTAAAAATTCCGACGGTATCCTCGTCCCCGGCGGTTTTGGAAACAGGGGGGTGGAGGGAAAGATTACCGCAATAAAATATGCAAGAGAAAATAAGATACCATTCTTTGGTATATGCCTCGGTATGCAGTGTGCGGTAATTGAATTTGCAAGGAATATTTGCGGCATTACAGATGCAAACAGTTCTGAATTCAGCCAATCTACAACACATCCGGTAATAGATATACTCCCTGAGCAAAATAATATTATATATAAAGGCGGGACTATGAGGCTCGGCGCCTACAGATGCCAGCTGAGAAAAGATTCCCTTGCCTTTAAGGCATACGGGAAAAAAGAGATTTCCGAGAGGCACAGGCACAGATATGAATTTAATAATAAATACAGAATGCAGCTTGAAGAGGCAGGTCTAAAAATCAGCGGATTATCACCTGAAGGAAATCTGGTAGAGATAATTGAGATAGAAGGCCACCCGTGGTTCCTCGCAGGACAGTTCCATCCCGAGTTTAAGTCATCACCCAAAAATTCACATCCTTTATTCAGGGAATTCATCAAGGCATCGCTAAATAATAAAAGGTCATGAAAGAAATTATTGTAGGCAAAATCAAAATAGGGGGAGAAAACCCCCTCATCTTAATTGCCGGTCCCTGTGTAATAGAGAGTGAAAAATCCGCCCTTAAAACAGCGGAAAGTCTTAAAGATATTTGTGAGGAGATTGATATCCCCTTAATCTATAAATCATCCTATGACAAGGCAAACAGGACTTCTGTCAAATCCTTTCGTGGTCCAGGTTTAAAAAATGGCTTGAAGATACTGAAAAAGATAAAGGATAAATTTAATATCCCAGTCCTCTCCGATATTCATAAAGAAGAAGAGATTGAGGAAGCAGCAGAGGTGCTTGATATAATACAGATACCTGCATTCTTGAGCCGTCAGACAGATTTAATAATCAAAGTGGCTGAGACAGGCAGGGTAGTAAATGTAAAAAAGGGGCAGTTCCTTGCACCGTGGGATGTAAAAAATATAATCACAAAAATTGAATTCACTAAAAACAAAAAGATACTGATTACAGAAAGAGGTGTCAGCTTCGGATATAATAATCTTGTTGCAGATATGAGGGCACTGCCAATAATGAGGAGCTTCGGATATCCTGTAATATTTGATGCCACCCACTCCCTCCAGCTCCCCGGCGGGGCTGGAAACTCTTCAGGTGGACAGAGGGAGTTTGTCACTCATATCACAAGGGCAGCAGTGGCTGCAGGATGCGATGGAATCTTCATGGAGGTTCATCCTGACCCTGATAAAGCACCATGCGACGGTCCAAATATGCTTAAACTGAACGACCTCTCTCTCCTTCTGAAACAGATAAAAGAGATTGATGGGATAGTTAAACCTCTCCTTTAATCTGCCTTTTTCTCCCTCATCCTCAAAAACGGTTCAAACAAATCTATTGGAATCGGAAATATGGTTGTTGTGGCATTTTCTGATGCAATCTCACGGAGTGTCTGTAAGTATCTAAGCTGTAATGCTGTAGGCTGAGTGGCTATTATCGCTGCGGCATCTGTAAGTTTCTGTGCCGCCTGATATTCACCCTCTGCATTTATCACCTTTGCCCTCCTCTCCCTCTCTGCCTCTGCCTGTTTAGCCATCGCCCTCTGCATCTCCTGAGGCAAATCCACATGCTTTACCTCCACATTTGTTACCTTTATACCCCACGGGTCAGTACGTTTATCAAGTATTGTCTGAAGATTTGCATTTATCTTATCTCTCGCAGAGAGCAGCTCATCCATATCAGCGGCACCAAGGATGCTCCTTAATGTTGTCTGGGACAACTGAGATGTTGCGTAA
>Ga0209343_10002846_pt1 | contig 22091 bp, 25 predicted proteins | sample RifCSPlowO2_02_FD_184026 | JGI IMG/M metagenome (GOLD analysis project Ga0209343, IMG submission 184026) | Groundwater microbial communities from Rifle, Colorado - Rifle CSP2_plank lowO2_0.2 (SPAdes) (version 2) | ecosystem: Environmental > Aquatic > Deep subsurface > Groundwater | place... | reverse complement strand
GTAACAGGCGTTCGACGAGACCCACGGCCAATCGCTGTCGTGCCTTGCAGTAGGGACCGGTGTTCAGGCTGCATGGCGCTTGCCCAAGCGCCACGCGAGCGCTCAAGCCTTGAGCCACCACCCCCTGGCAACTGTGATCGGCACCGAGCACTTGTTCGATGAACAGCACCACCGTCGTGAGCGGACCGTAGAGACGTTCGCGCCAGTATCCAGCCTCCTCAAATACCGCTGCTTTCAACACGTGATCGGTGATCACCTTGCCCAATGACGCTCCAGCAGACTGAACAAACCGCGCGCGAAACCGCCGAACCTGGTCGGCGAAACTCCCGCCGTTCTTGGTACCATTCATTTGGGCTGACCCTCCAGTGTTATTCATCACGGATTCGACAACCGCATGATAACGTCGGCAGGTGTTCAGCCCACTTCCATCCTATTGTTTAAGCACGTGTTTTGCTTAAGGTAGTGCCATTGGGGTCGGGCTCGAATTTGAATTCGCGGTAAGAGTCGGCGATGACGACACGGCGAAAGCTTCCGCGCTCATCTCTTGCCCTTGGCCGCTTTGCTCTTGCCGGTCTTTTCTTCCGTCACAAATCCAATCGGCCGCTTGGGCGGATCGGGCGGGGTCATGAGTTGGCGGATGGCCTCGAATACTTGCTTCAACTGCGCACGGGTGTTGTGCGCAAAGGCGTCGTGCCGCATCGACAGCGCCTCGGTCTTCTCTTCGAGTTCGTTCAAGCGCGCGGCCAGATCGCCGTGGGTGGCCGCCAGTTCGCGCACGCGCACGAAGGTGCGCATGATCTCGATATTAACGACGATGGCGCGCGGGCTATTGAGTACCGACGAGAGCATGGCGACGCCTTGCTCGGTAAAAACATAGGGCGCGGTACGACGGCCGCCGCGCCCGGTGTTTGAGGTCACAATTTGTGATCTCAAAGCCGCAAGGTCTTGATTCTCCATCTGGAACATGAAGTCGCTGGGGAAGCGATCGAGGTTGCGCTTGACTGCTTGTATCAGGATGCGGGTTTCCACGCCGTAGAGTTCGGCGAGGTCGCTGTCGAGCATCACGCGCTGCTCGCGCAGCACGACGATGCGGCTGCCGATCAATGATTGCAGCGGAGCAACGGCTTGTCCGGCGCTCATTTGACGCTCTCCCTTGCTTACAAAAGCCTCGCCGACTGGCCTGCCGCAGTTAGAAGCGTAACCGCCTTCTTGTCGAAGGAAACGAAGGTTTCGCCGCCGAGCCAGCAGCCCTCGTAGGTGATGACGCCATCGGCGAAATCCCCGCCGGCTTCGAGCACCGACAGGCCGGCTTCGACGGCGGGTCGATTGGCTTCCACGTTTGCCGCCGCAAGCAGTGCCCGGATCGCGATGGCTACATCGGAGGCGGTGAATCCATAAACCTGGCGAAGCACCCACGCAAACTCGCACAGGCATGGCAACGCGACCGCGATCAATTCGGCTTGCTTCAATACCTTGGTGGCGACCTTCGCTTGCGCGGGGTCGTCACGCACGACGGCACGAATGAGTACGTTGGTATCGACGGCGATTTTCATTTCTTGCCGGCCCAGCCTTTTGCGGTTGCCGCGTTGATTTCTTCGATGGTAGCGACTTTCTTCGTCCGGCCCGCGAGCAATCCAACGAAGTCGTCTATCGTTCCGGCCGGCCGAGCCGCCTTGAGCATGCCGCGACCGTCGGGCAGCAAATCCAGCTCGATCTTGTCGCCCGGCTTGATGCCGAGGTGTTGCAGCACTTCTTTTCTGAACGTTACTTGTCCCCGGGACGTCACTGTCAAGGTGGTCATGGCGATGCCCTCATGGATTCCTGATGCTCGCAGTGTAATGCAGAACAGCCTTACTCTCAAGGATGGAGGCAGCGGATATTCCGTAACGAGGTAGTTCGCGGAGGCGCAAGCTACTCCGAATTCGCCACCCCGCTGACCACATGCCCCGTCGGCACCAGCCTTGAAGCTGGCTCGCAGTGTCTTGTCTGGTCGTCGAAGAAAAAGTCGGGTTCGAATTCACTGAGGAAGCGCGACTTTTCAAGGCCACCGAGGAACATGGCTTCGTCGACCTCGACCTTCCATTCCATCAGGGTGCGGATCGCGCGTTCGTGCGCGGGGGCGCTGCGCGCGGTGACCAGCGCGGTGCGGACTTTCATTTTCCCGCCGGCGCTGTCGGCGCGCAGGCGGTGCAGGGCTTCGAGCAGGGGCAGGAAGGGTCCGGGCGGCAGCGGATGCAGCGCGCGGCTCTGTTCATGGTCCTGGAAGGCGGCGAGGCCCTGTTCCTGGAACACGCGCTCGGCCTCGTCGGAAAACAGCACGGCGTCGCCATCGAAGGCGATGCGCACTTCCAGCGGGTGCTTTTCAGCCTCGGTCAGCGATGCCGCATACACGCGCGCGGCGGGGAAGCCGGCGTTGAGCGCTGCGCGCACGTCGGCCTCGTTGGCGGAGAGGAACAGGTTGGCGCCCAGCGGCTTGAGGTAGTGGAAGGGCGGCCGCCCGCGGGTGAAGACGCCGCGTTCGAGTTCGAGGCCGGCGGCGCTCGCGGATTTGAAGATGCGCAGGCCCGAGACCGGGTCGTTGCGCGAGAGGATGACCACGGCGACGCGCTGGCGCTCGGGCGTGTTGAAGGCCAGCAGCTTCTGCACCAGCGGGAAGGCGACGCCGGGTCGCGCCGGCTGGTCCATGCGTGCCAGCTGCACGGCCATGTAGGCGGAGTCGTCCTGATCCTCGAAGACCTGGTTCTCTTCCTCGAAATCGAACAGCGCGCGCGAGGAGAGCGCGACGACGAGCTGGCCTTCCAGGCTGGCGGGCATCAGGGTCTTCCTTGGGCGTGGCGGTCGCCGTGTCGCGGGCGCCGACTTTCAGGGGCAAGCATCGATATCAGGGGGACGCGGATTGGAAACCGATGCCGGCGAGTGTATAGAGAACCACCGGAATCCTTTCGTGACCATGAGCCGAGTATGGGTTTGACATTTCCGAAACGCGATCTATGCTGACTGAGCCTGCCGCGTCCGCAGCGGTTGGAGTTCGTTATCCAAACCCAGTCAAGGAGACTATGATGAAAAGGTTTATGACCCTGATCTTCATGTTGGTATTTTCGGGTGCTGCGCTGGCCTTTCATTGCCCGGTCGACATGAAGAAAATCGATGCTGCGCTCGACAAGAAGCCGACGCTTTCCGCCGAGCAGATGGCCGAAGTGAAAAAGCTGCGTGCCGATGGTGAAGCCTTCCACAAAGCTGGCAAACATCAGGAGTCGGTGGATACGCTCGCCAAGGCGATGAAGATCCTCGGCGTTTGAGCCCTTCGACAGGGCGCTGCGTTCCCGTTTCTTGTGGTCCTGGAGCGCGGCGGGGAAGCCGGCGTTGAGCGCTGCGCGCACGTCGGCTTCGTTGGCGGAAAGGAACAGGTTGGCGCCCAAGGGCTTCAGGTAGTGATAGGGCGGCCGCCCGTGCGTGAAGATGCTGCGTTCGAATTGCAGGCGCATGTAGGCGGAATCGTCCTGGTCCTCGAAGACCTGGTTATCTTCCTCAAAATCGAACAGCGCGCGCGACGAGTGCGCGACGACGAGCTGACCTTCGAGGCTGGCGAGCATCCTAATTCACCGCCCGGCCAAACCCACCATTGCAGCCCGCGCCTTCAGGCCGCTTCGAGATGAGTCAGTGGCATGTGGTTGATTGCCAACTGGTGAATATCGGCGCGCTGCGAGGCATGCTGCACGTCGATCCCAACCAAGGCTCCCGCCGCGTCGTAATCCAGTACCACGCCATCCACGACTTCGTCGGAGTCCACAGAAGGCCGCTCGGCCAAGTGGATATAGAGCGAATCGGTCGCCGCGTCGTAGTTGAGTTTCATGGCTTGAATCTCCTGTCGGGGAATGCATTGTGCAGCTTGACACCATCCGGCAGCGTTACGACACGCAGATAGCGCCCGAGTTCCTCAATCCAGATCCAGTATCGCACGCGCCCGTCTTCGGCTTGGACTTCGCTTCTTGCCGGATTCCGTAGTGCCTCGATACACCACTCCAAACGAATATATGGCCGCTTTTCCACTACATCGTTTCGGAAATAGTCAGTCATCGGCTGCATGCAGGCATGTTGCCGGCCATCCCGTGCCACGTCAAGCCAAACGCCGTGTCACTGGCGCCGACTTTCAGTAGCAAGCATGGACATCGATAGGATGCGGATTGGAAACCGATGCCGGCGGGTGTTCAGTGATTCCATTGTGATCCTGATCGGTTTCGACTGACTATGCCTGCGACTCTGACCCTGAAGTGCCTCCCCGATCGGCTGTATGAGCGTCTTGAAGCTGTGGCCGCGCGCAACGGCCGCAGCACGAGCGAGGAGGCTGTTGCCTGCCTCGACGCGGCTCTTCCGGTGGCACGTTTGGCACCCGGTGAGGTGCTCAGCCGTGCGCGCCGTATTCGGGCGGAGCTGAAGGTGAGCCGATTCCGAGCGGCGGATTTGGAGAACTTCAAACGCCAAGGCTGCGCCTGACGCATGTCGGCGAATGAGGCGGGCTCGTAACCAGTACTTCCGCAAAACTAAAAACGGATTTTAGTTTTGCCAGACACCTGCTAAACGCGTTTGGGCTTACCTTCCGGTTTGGGCGCGGCGGCATACAGCTGCGTCATGCGCGCGGCCTCGTTGGCCACCCGCTGCCTCAGGTCTGGCGGGGCCAGCACTTCAACGTCGGCGCCGAACTTGAGGATGTCCATGATCAGCTCGCGGTGGTCGGCGTAGGGGAATTCCAGCAGCCAGGAGCCGTGTTCGCCGAGGACGCCCTTCTGCTTCGGGTGCCAGGTTTCCTGCGCCACCCAGCGCGCGCGCTCGGGCGTGAAGCGCAGCTTGGCGTGCTGCAAGCGTCGCCCGGAGAAAATGCCGTAGCCGGGGCCGAGCACTTCGTCCATGCTGCGATGCGAGACCTCGCGCGCCTTCTTTTCGATGACATCGGCCTGGCGGATCGAATCGAGGGCGAAGTTGCGGATGTCGTTGCGCAGGTGGCACCAGGCGTCGAGGTACCAGTTCTCGCGGTAATACACCAGGCGCTGCGGCGAGACTTCGCGCTCGGTGGTCTGGCCGCTGCCGCGGGCGAAGTAGGTGATGGCCAGACGCTTGCGGCGCAGCAGCGCGGCGCCGACTTTCTCGAAATGCGCCAGCTTGAGGTCGCGCTTGCCGAGGCCGACGATCAGCACGCGGCGGCGGATTTCCTCGGCGGTGTTTTCGGCGCTGCCGAGCAGGCTGTTGAGGCGCGCGATCAGCGGCTGGATGTGCGGCGTCAGGATGCCGCCGGGATCGAGGTCGGTCAGCAGGTGCTGCATGGTCAGCAGCGCATGCACCTCGCCGGAGTTGAACCAAAGGCCGGGCAGCTCGTATTGCGCACCGGCTTCGGCGTGCGGCGTGTCGAAGCGGTAGCCGCCCGCATCCCGGTCCCAGACGATGGGCGCGTTGAGCCGGTTGCGCATGTATTCGAGGTCGCGCTTCAAGGTGGCGCGCGAGACTTCGAGCGCTTCCATCAGATCAGCGAAGGGCACCAGCTTCCGGTCGTGGATCATCTGGTCGATCTTGTAGAAGCGCTCAGTGCGATCCATGGTGCCTCCGCAGGGCCGCCCCAAGGAAGCACAGCCGAAAAAGGAGCGGGCGCAGCCCGCGAACCGTGGTCACCCCCTTCCCTGGGGCGAAGGCAGGGTTTCGCGGAGCACTGCTCCGCGCTGCCGCAGCCGGCTGGCTGTGCAAAGCCAGCCGTGGGGCAGGGGACGGGGGGAAGGTGGTCATTGTTCGGAGATGAATTGGCGGAAGTGGTCGAGGCGACGCGGATGGATTATGCCCTCGGCAAGGGCCTGCTTGATCGCGCAGCCGGGCTCGGCGTCGTGCTGGCAGTCGCGGAAGCGGCACTGGCCGAGGAAGGGGCGGAACTCGGCAAAGCCGAATTCGATTTGCTGGGCGGTGAGGTGCTTGAGGCCGAATTCCTGCAGGCCGGGGCTGTCGATCAGGGTGCCTCCCGGGCATGTGTCACTGGGAAGCTTGTAGAGGCGGGCGTAGGTGGTGGTGTGCTTGCCGCTGTCCAGCGCGGTGGAGAGTTCGCGCGTGGCGGCCGCGGCGCCGGGCACCAGGGCGTTGGTCAGGGTGGATTTGCCCATGCCGCTTTGTCCCACCAGCACCGAGCTTTCGCCCACCAGCAGCGGCAACAAGGGCGAGGCGTCGAGCTTGGCCGAAAGTTCGACGACGCGGCAGCCGAGCGCAACGAAGGGTGCCAGCAGCTTCCTCGCAGCGGGGAGGGCGGCCGTCAGGTCGCACTTGTTGAGCACGATGGTGGTGTGCAGGCCCTCATGCTCGGCGGCGACCAGGGCGCGGCTCAAGAGCATGTCGGAAAACGAGGGATCGGTGGCGACCACCAGCAGCAATTGCGTGGCGTTGGCGGCGATCAATTTCTGCCGGTAGGCGTCGCTGCGGTAGAGCAGGCTGCGGCGCGGGACGTGGCCGGTGATCTGGCCGTCGGGGCTGAGTTCAACTTCGTCGCCGACGGCGAAGGGGCTTTTCTTGCCGCGCGGATAGCCGGTGGCGACGCTGCCGTCGGCCAGCTCGATCTCGTAGTGCCGGCCGAAGGCGGCCACGATGGTGCCGTGCCTGTTCTGCTTACCGCTCAACGCGTCTTACAGGGCAAGCAGCGCATCGATCTTGGCCGCGCAGATGAAGTCGTTTTCGGAGAGGCCGCCGATTGCATGCGTGGTGTAGCTGACGGTGCACTGGCCCCAGCCGACGGCGAGGTCGGGATGGTGGTCCTCACGGTGCGAGATCCAGGCCGTGGCATTCACGAAGGCCATGGTTTCGTAGTAGTTCTTGAATTTGTAGGTCTTGCTGATGACGGTGCCCTGGCGCTGCCAGCCTTCGAGCGTGGCCAGCATCGCGGCGGCTTCGTCGTCGGTCAGCGGCGGCACGCCGCCTTCGCAGGGCTTGCACTTGCCCTTGGACAGATCGCAAACCATTGTCATGGCTTTGTCTCCCGCAGGGCCGCCCCAAGGGAGGCATGCGCCCCCTTGGGGGGCAGCGAACGAATGTGAGCGTGGGGGTCCATAATTTTCCTTTATGAGGCATTCAGCCGCGCGATGCGCTGACTGGCGGGTGGGTGGGAATCGTGGAACAGCGAATGCAGCGGATCGGGCGTCAGCGTTGCGGCGTTGTCGCGGTAGAGCTTGACCAGCGCCGCGATCAGGTCGGCGGCGGCGGTCTGCCGGGCGGCGTAGGCGTCGGCCTCGAATTCGTGGCGGCGCGACAGCCCGGACGTCAGCGGCGCCAGCGGAAAGAGGAACACCGGCAGCACCAGCGAGAACAGCAGCAGGCCCATCGCCGTGCCGCCAGCGCCGACTCCCAGGCCGCTGAAGAACCACGGCTGGTCGATCAGCTGTCCGAGCAGCCAGAGAAAGGCCAGGCTCAAGACGCCGGAGAGGGCGATGCGCTTGATCACGTGGCGGTGGCGGAAATGCCCCAGTTCATGCGCCAGCACGGCTTCGATTTCCTGCGGCGCCAGCTTTGCCAGCAGGGTGTCGAAGAACACGATGCGCTTGGCGCGGCCGAAGCCGGTGAAATAGGCATTGCCATGCGCCGAGCGCTTCGAGCCGTCCATCACGAACAGGCCCGAGGAGGCGAAGCCGCAGCGCGCGAGCAGGGCCTCGATGCGTTCCTTCAGCGAAGCGTCCTCCAGAGGCGTGAATTTGTTGAACAGCGGCGCGATGACGGTCGGGTAAAGGAACAGCACCAGCAGGTTGGTGACCAGCCACAGCAGCCAGACGTACAGCCACCAGGCGCGGCCCATGGCGTCCATCAGCCACAGCACGGCGAGCAGCAGCGGGCCGCCGATCAGCACGGTGAGCGCGGTCGCCTTGGCCAGGTCGGCGAACCACAGCGGCCAGGTGAGCTTGTTGAAGCCGAAGCGCGCTTCGATGCGGAAGGTGCGGTAGATGCTGGCCGGCAGGCCGACGACAAAACCGATCAGGCCGGCGCAGGCGAACAGGGCGAGGCCGTGCAGATAACCGCTGCCGAGCCAGGCGCGCAAGCCGTGATCGATCAGGCCGAGACCGCCGCCCAGCGTCAGGGCGAGCAGGACCAGGGTATCGACGACGATTTCGATCAGGCCGATGCGTACTTTGGCGACCGTGTAGTCGGCGGCCCTGCGATGGTCGGCCAGGTCGATGCGGCCGGCAAAGTCGGCCGGCACGCGATCGCGGTGGGCGACGACATGGGCCTGGTGCCGGAAGTCGAGCCAGAGGCGCAGGACGGTGGACAAGGCAAGCGCGCCAAGGAAGAGGAAAGTGAACTGGGTAGGGGTCATGGGCAACGGCTGGCTGTGCGAAAATGCAGACTACACCAGAACAGGCAAGGAAAAATTATGGCACAGGATCAGAACGCCCTCGTCTGGCTGGACATGGAAATGACCGGCCTCAACCCCGATAGTGATCGCATCATCGAACTGGCGATGGTCGTCACCAACTCGAACCTGGAGGTGGTGGCCGAGGCGCCGACCTGGGTCGTGCATCAGCCGGACGCGGTGCTCGATGCCATGGACGAGTGGAACCGCAATACGCATGGCCGCTCCGGCCTGACGCAGCGGGTCAAAGAGTCGATTCTCGGCGAAGCCGAGGTCGAGGCGCAGGCGCTGGAATTCATGCGGCGTCATGTGCCGCGTCTGGCGACGCCGATGTGCGGCAACTCGATTTGCCAGGACAGGCGCTTCATGGCGCGTTATATGCCGAAGCTGGAGGACTGGTTCCATTACCGCAATCTCGACGTATCGACGCTCAAGGAATTGTGCAAGCGCTGGAAGCCGGAAGTGGCGAAAGGCATGAAAAAACACGGTCGTCATGAGGCGCTGGCCGACATCATGGAGTCGATCGACGAGCTCAAGTACTACCGCGAGCATTTCCTCAAGCTGTAATCGAAGTACTCAGTCGGCGCGGCGGTACAGCCGCAGGCGCTCGTTCTTGTCGCCCGGACGCGAGGTTTCGCGCAACAGGGTCCAGCCCGGCAGATACTTTTCCGTGCCGCTGCCGGTTTGCACGATCATGTGCCGGCAGTCTTTTGCGCGGCCGCCGCCTAGCGTGCGGATGCCGTTGAAGTAGTCGAGCGAGGCGCGTTGCGCCAATCCCAGGCCGCGCCGCGCGATGCAGCCGGGATGATTGCCCAGCGCCAGACGAAAGTCGGCGCTGACGCTACGGTAAGTCTTGCCATAGTCGATCCACGGCAGCCAGAGCGCCACCAGCAGCAGCCAGATGGTGGTCAGCCCGACGCTCCAGCGTGCCATCGCGCGCCAGGGCGAGGATGGGGTGCGCAGCATGACCGCGATCCAGCCGACGCTGACGGCGATCGCCAACACCATGGGCAGCGTGGAGGTCTCGGCAATGAAGCCGGGAGCCGGCTTGCTGAAGTTCTTGGCGACCCGTGCCGGCTCCCCGGTCAGCATGGCGATGCCGCCCAGCCAGATCAGCGCCGCAATCAGCGTGAAGGTCATCATGCCGAACCAGTCGAAGGCGTTGGCCGCGCCGCGCCGCAACCGGCCCGCGGTGGCGGCGGCCAGCAGGATCAGCGGGACGAGTGCGGGCATCAGGGCGGTCGGTCGCGGGGCGCCGGCGAAGAACGCCAGAAGGGCCACCGTGGTCGCGGCCAGCAGCATGGCGCTGGGCGGCTTGAGCAGATGCCTGCGTTCCAGCCAGAGAGCCCATACGGCCAACGGCAGCACGGGCCAACTGGCCCAGGCCAGCAGTTCCAGATGGTCGCGGCTGAAGCCGCCGCGCGGCGTCAGACTGGCTTGTTCGGCACTCCACCAGAGATCGAACAGGGCCGGAGCCTGCTGCTGCAACAGCCAGGGCCAGGGCAGCATCAGGGCCAGCGCGACGGCTGTCGCGGCCAGCCAGGCGACCAGGCTGCCCCGCGTCCGCCACGCCGGATGCCCGGCCAGTACCAAGCCGGTGACGAGCTGCAGGGCGACGCTCTCGATGCCGGCACCGAGAAAGCCGATGCCGATCCCGGCGCCGAAGATCAGGCCGCCGCGCAATGGCTCCTGGCGCCAAACCGAGAGTCCCCAGAGCGAGACGACGAATCCGGCAATCCCGACGATGGCGGGCTGGGCTTCGTGCAGCGGCACCAGCAGACCGAGGGTGCCAACCGCCAGCAAGGGCGCGGCCAGCGCGGCGCTGGACCCCAGCAGTTGCCGCGCCAAACGCGACAGAATCGCAAGAAAGGCGGCGCCGCACAGGACCGAGGCCAGGCGGGCCGCATCGTGCCAGGGCAGCAGCCATCCCAGCAGGTTGCCGCACAGGGCTGCCAGCCAGTGATACAGCGGCGGTGATACCAGCCACGGGTCGCCGGCAACGCGCGGCACCAGCCAATCGCCCTTGGCCATGCCGAACGCGACGTCGAGGTGCAGAACGTCGTCCGCCTTCCAGGGGTCGTGCCCCACCGTGCCGGCGAGCAGCCATATGGCACAGAGGAACAGGGTGCCATACCGCGCCAGGGGCGGTGCGGGGCTATGGTTGCGATCGGTCAGATAGGGCACGTTGCGAGCTTACCTAAGAAGCTGTCTCCACGGCGATTTCTCCCCGCCATAAAGGCGGGATGCCGTCCTCCATGCGAAGGGAAGGGGCATGCCGTGCTCGTCGGTCGGGACTCGGGCATATCCCGGGATACCGTCCTCGCCCTTGAGGGCTCGGGCTTTGCACGCCGGGAATTCCGCTTCGCGGGCCGGCGACATATCCTAGGATACCGTCCTCGTCCGATGGACTCGGACATAAAAAAGGCAGCCCGCGGGCTGCCCGTTTTTGCGATGCGCTGCAGCGCCGGCTTACGCCGCCTTCTTGCTGTACTTCTGGCGGAAACGCTCGACGCGGCCGGCCGTGTCGACGATCTTCTGTTTGCCGGTGTAAAACGGATGGCACGCGGAGCAGACTTCGATATGCAGTGCCTTGCCGCTCGTGGAGCGGGTTTTGAACTTGTTGCCACAACTGCAGGTAACGTCGATTTCAGCGTAATTCGGGTGGATGCCGGTTTTCATTTCAGGTCCTTTCGGGTGCAAGCGCGGCTCGTGGGTTTGGCGAACCGACAAAATAGAGCGTAGCAGAATTTCAGTGCAGGCCAATACCCGCGAAGCGCGGCGTTATGCCGAAACTAAAGCCGGACATTATCCGCTAATTTTCTACGATGCGCAATCGCCTGGATACCGTCGATACCGTCCCCGCGTTCCGCGGAGACATATCAGCGCTGGCGCATGGCGTCGAAGAACTCGCCGTTGTTCTTGGTCGCCTTGACCTTGTCCAGCAGGAACTCCATGGCTTCCATATCGTCCATGTTGTACAGGAGCTTCCTCAGGATCCACATCTTTTGCAGTACGGCCGGCACCAGCAGCAGTTCTTCGCGGCGGGTGCCCGAGCGATTGACGTTGATCGCCGGGTATACGCGTTTCTCGGCCATCTTGCGGTCGAGGTGGATTTCCATGTTGCCGGTGCCCTTGAACTCCTCGTAGATCACGTCGTCCATGCGTGAGCCGGTTTCGATCAGGGCGGTGGCGATGATGGTCAGCGAGCCGCCTTCCTCGATGTTGCGGGCGGCGCCGAAGAAGCGCTTGGGCTTTTGCAGGGCATTGGCATCGACGCCGCCGGTCAGCACCTTGCCCGAGGCGGGCTGCACCGTGTTGTAGGCGCGGGCGAGGCGGGTGATCGAGTCGAGCAGGATCACCACGTCGCGCTTGTGTTCGACCAGGCGCTTGGCTTTTTCGATGACCATTTCGGCGACCTGGACGTGGCGCGTGGCCGGTTCGTCGAAGGTCGACGCGATCACTTCGCCCTTGACGGTGCGGGTCATTTCCGTCACTTCTTCGGGGCGCTCGTCGATCAGCAGGACGATCAGGGTGACGTCGGGGTGGTTGGCAGTAATGGCGTGGGCGATGTGCTGCATCATCACCGTCTTGCCGCTTTTCGGGCTGGCGACCAGCAGGCCGCGCTGGCCCTTGCCGATCGGCGCGATCATGTCGATCACGCGGCTGGTGATGTTTTCCTCGCTGCGGATGTCGCGTTCCAGCAGCATGTGGTTGGTCGGATGCAGCGGCGTCAGGTTCTCGAACAGAATCTTGTGCTTCGCGGCTTCCGGCGACTCGCCATTGACGCGATCGACCTTGACCAGGGCGAAATAGCGCTCGCCTTCCTTCGGCGTGCGGATTTCGCCTTCGATGGTGTCGCCGGAGTGCAGGTTGAAGCGGCGCACCTGGCTCGGGCTGATGTAGATGTCGTCGGTGCTGGCGAGGTAGGACTCCTCGGGAGCGCGCAGGAAGCCGAAACCGTCGGGCAGGATTTCCAGCACGCCGTCGCCGAAGATGGTTTCGCCTTTCTTCGCCTGGTTCTTCAGCAGGGCATAGATCAGCTCCTGCTTGCGCAGCCGGTTGGCATTTTCGATGTTGTTGGCGGCCGCCATCTCCAGCAATTGGCTGACATGATGGGCTTTTAGCTCGGATAGGTGCATGGACTACCTGCGCGGGAATCCCGGCGGAATGCGCCGGAACAGAAGGATATAGGGGATGAACTCAGGAAAGAATTCGATCGGGAGGAGAATCGAATCGGCGCCCTGAGGGCGTGGGCGCCTGTCTTGTTTTAGGCGGCCCGGAATCAGACTCCGGGTCGCAATGTAACGGGATCAGAGATTGCTGTCAATGAATGCGGTAAGTTGCGATTTGGACAAGGCACCCACTTTCTGCGCTTCGACGTTGCCGCCCTTGAACAGGAGCAGGGTCGGGATGCCGCGGATGCCGAACTCGCCCGGGACTTTGGGATTGTCGTCGATGTTCAGCTTGGCCACGCGAAGCTTGCCGGAATAATCCCTGGCGACCTCGTCAAGAATCGGGGCGATCATCTTGCAGGGACCGCACCATTCGGCCCAGAAGTCGACCAGGGTCGGCAATGCGGAGTCGAGCACTTCGGCTTTGAAAGTGCTGTCGGTGACGTGGTGAATGTGTTCGCTCATGAAATCCTCGGGAGTTTTGCGTCGCGGTTGTCGCATCTGCGGTAGGGCGGCGCGATAAGTTGCAGCGAAACTGCCGCTGGCATGGGTGAATCCTAGCAAAAAAAACCAGCCATGGCGACTTCCGCCGCGTGCCAATAACGCATGGCAATGGTACATTGTTCGCTGAAACTGGAGCGCAACCATGACCTATGTTGTTACCGAATCCTGCATCAAGTGCAAATATACGGATTGCGTGGATGTCTGCCCGGTCGATTGTTTTCATGAGGGGCCGAACTTTCTTGTGATCGACCCCGACGAATGCATCGACTGTACCTTGTGCGTTGCCGAGTGCCCGGCCGAGGCTATTTTTGCCGAGGACGACGTTCCCGCGGGACAGGAGCAATTCATCGCGTTGAATGCCGAATTGGCCAAGACCTGGCCGGTCATCATCGAGCGCAAGGAACCGCCGGCCGATGCCGACGAGTGGCTGAACAAACCTGGAAAGCAGGATCTGCTGGAGCGCTGAGTCGCCGTTGGCGGCAAAGGGCGGTGCGGACAAGACCGGGGTGTGGGCGGCAAAAAAACCGTTCAGTCAGCATGGTAAGCTCTCGGCATTCTTGCGGCTCTTTTCCGGTTCAATTTCGCGATCATGTCCGGCAATACATTCGGCTCTCTTTTTTGCGTCACGTCCTTCGGCGAGTCCCACGGTCCGGCGATCGGCTGCGTGGTCGATGGCTGCCCGCCGGGCCTGGAAATTACGGCGGCAGAAATCCAGGTTGAGCTCGACCGGCGCAAGCCTGGAACTTCCCGCCACGTAACCCAGCGGCGCGAATCGGATACGGTCGAGATCCTCTCCGGCGTGTTCGAGGGCCGCACCACAGGGACGCCGATTGGCCTCTTGATCCGCAACGAGGACCAACGCAGCAAGGACTACGGCAACATCGCCGAAACCTTCCGGCCGGGCCATGCCGACTATACCTATTGGCAGAAATTCGGGATTCGCGACCACCGCGGTGGCGGCCGCTCCTCGGCGCGCGAGACGGCCGTGCGCGTCGCCGCCGGAGCGATCGCGAGAAAATGGCTGCTGCAGCGCTATGGGGTGACGGTGCGTGGCTGGATGAGCCAGTTGGGCGAGGTAGCGATTCCCTGGCAGGATGAGGCGGCGATTCATACCAATCCCTTCTTTGCCGCCAATGCAGAGATTGTTCCGCAGTTGGAAGACTACATGGATGCCTTGCGCAAGTCGGGTGATTCCGTCGGCGCGGAAATCACCGTGGTGGCACGTGGTGTGCCGGTCGGTTGGGGCGACCCGGTATATGGCCGGCTCGACGCCGATATCGCCTATGCCATGATGGGCATCAATGCCGTCAAGGGCGTGGAAATCGGCGCCGGCTTTGCGTCGGTGACGCAAAAAGGCAGCGAACACGGCGACGAACTGACCCCGGAGGGTTTTCTTGGCAACAATGCAGGAGGCGTATTGGGCGGCATTTCGACCGGGCAGGATGTCGTGGTCAGAATGGCGGTCAAGCCGACCTCGAGCATTCGCCTGCCACGCCGTACCATCAACCTTGCCGGCGAACCGGCGATGATCGAAACCCATGGCCGGCACGATCCCTGTGTCGGCATACGCGCCACGCCGATCGCCGAGGCCATGCTGGCGCTGGTGCTGATCGACGCCGCCTTGCATCACCGCGCCCAGTGCGCCGATGTGACGTGTCCGACGCCGCGAATTCCGGCCCGGCCAAAATAGTAAAATAGCTTTTGCGATCGAGCCGCATCTCACAGGAAAAGCAATGAACGTTGATCATCACGACCTGCATCACGAGTTCCCCGAACACGCCGAGACCATCCACGCCTTGAAGCTCGGCAACAAGCATTTCGCCCGTCTGTTCGACGAATATCATGCGCTGACCGCGCAGGTCGAGGCGCTCGAAGACAATGACTCGCCGGTGGCCGATGTCGCGCTCGAAGACATGAAGAAGACGCGGCTGAAGCTCAAGGACGAGCTTTACGCAATGCTGCAGGCCAGCAAGGCCTAGGGCCAGGCTGCAGAAGACGGAGTACGGCGGGCGCTGCACGTCGTTCCGGCAGTTTTCTGTCATTCGTCATGGGGCAAAACGGGCGCTTGTCCGCCTGGTATTTCTGGTACTTCGCCTTCATCGGCGCCTTCCTGCCGTATTTTGCCCTCTACCTGCAGTCGATAGGGCTTCCCGCCGGCCGCATTGCCATCCTGATGTCGCTGGGGCAGTTCATGCGTCTGTTGGCGCCGTTGCTGTGGAGTTGGCTGGCCGATAGCGGCGGCAAGCGTGTGCGCATTGTCGTCGCTTCGACGGCGGCCTCGCTGGCCAGCTTTTCCGTAGTTTTTCTGACCCAGGATTTTGTCGGCCTGCTGATCGGCATGGCGATTTTGCATTTCTTCTGGAGCGCGTCGCTGCCCCTGGTCGAAGCGCTGACGCTGGGGCATCTGGCGGCCCATCCGGAGCGCTACGGCCGAATCCGGCTCTGGGGTTCTATCGGCTTCATTGTCACGGTGATGGGCGTCGGCTTCCTGCTCGATTCGGCACCGATAAGCGCGCAACTCTGGGTGAGCTGGGCCTTGCTGCTGGGCACGCTGGTCAGCGCGCTGACCCTTACCGAAGTCCAGGGACATGCCGGCCAGGTTGCGGCTCCGATTCTGCAGGTGCTGCGCCAGCGCAAGGTCGGCTACCTGCTTGGCGCCGGTCTGTTGATGACCGCCGCGCACGGAGCCTTGTATGTTTTTTATTCGATTCATTTGGTGGGGCATGGCTACGGCAAGACGCTGGTCGGGCTGCTGTGGACGCTGGGGGTGGTGGCCGAGATAGTGGTCTTCCTGCTCATGCCGCGAATTTCAAGCCGAGTTTCGCTGCGGCAGATTCTGCTGGCCTGCTTTGCGCTGGCGGTAGTGCGTTTTGCGCTGATCGGCTGGGCCGTCGAATTCATCGCCGTCCTGGTCCTGGCGCAGTTGCTGCATGGCGCGAGCTTCGGCGCCCATCATGCGGCGACCATGGCGGCGCTCAATCGCTGGTTTGCGGCGGGCCAGCAGGCGCGGGCGCTGGCGCTCTACGGCAGCGTTGCCTATGGCGCCGGCGGTCTGGGCGGCGCCTTGCTGGCGGGCGCCTTGTGGGAACGGGCGGGAGCGGGGATCACCTTCAGCGCCGCCGCGCTCCTCGCTCTGTGCGGCTGGATTCTGGTCTGGCGCGGCGTTCCGGGTGATTCGGCGAGCGTGGCTGTGCGATAATTCCCGATCCACGCAGATGCTTCCGAAATCATGTCTAAAACGCTTTACGAGAAACTCTGGGACAGTCATGTCGTCCATGTCGAAGCCGACGGCACGGCCCTGCTCTACATCGATCGCCATCTGGTGCATGAAGTCACCAGCCCGCAGGCCTTCGAAGGTCTGAAACTGGCCGGGCGCAAGCCCTGGCGCGTTTCGTCGATCGTCGCTACGGCCGACCATAACACGCCGACTTCGCATTGGGAGCGCGGCATCCTCGATCCGATCTCGCGCCAGCAGGTGGAAACGCTGGACGCCAACATCCGCGAAGTTGGGGCGCTGGCCTACTTCCCGTTCAAGGACAAGCGCCAGGGGATAGTCCATGTCGTCGGCCCCGAAAACGGCGCCACGCTGCCCGGCATGACGGTGGTGTGCGGCGATTCGCATACCTCGACCCATGGCGCATTTGCCTGCCTCGCTCACGGTATCGGCACCTCCGAGGTCGAACACGTTCTCGCGACGCAATGTCTTCTGCAGAAGAAGTCGAAGACCATGCTGGTCAAGGTTGACGGAAGAGTCGGCGCTGGCGTGGCGGCGAAAGACATCGTGCTGGCCTTGATCGGGCGCATCGGCACTGCGGGCGGCACGGGTTACGCCATCGAGTTTGGCGGCGAGGCGATTCGGGCTCTGTCGATGGAAGGCCGCATGACGGTGTGCAACATGGCCATCGAAGCCGGGGCCCGGGTCGGCTTCGTTGCGGCGGACGAGACGACCATCGCCTATCTCAGGGGCCGCAATTTCGCGCCCAAGGGCGCAGACTGGGACAAGGCCGTGGCGTATTGGCGCACGCTGGTGTCCGACGCCGATGCCCGCTTCGACACGGTGATCGAGTTGGATGCGAGCAAGATCGTGCCGCAGGTGACTTGGGGCACGTCCCCGGAGATGGTGACGGGGATCGACGGTACGGTGCCGGCGCCGGAGGACTATGCAGACCCGGTCAAGAGCGAAGGCGTCGCGCGCGCGCTGCAGTACATGGGTTTGACGCCGCGCATGCGGATCGACCAGATCCGCATCGACAAGGTCTTCATCGGTTCCTGCACCAATTCGCGCATCGAGGATTTGCGCGCCGCCGCCGCCGTGGTCAGGGGCCGCACGCTGGCCGCCAACGTCAAACTGGCGCTGGTGGTGCCCGGCTCCGGCCTGATCAAGGAGCAGGCCGAGGCCGAAGGCCTGGACAAGATATTCATCGCCGCCGGTTTCGAGTGGCGACAGCCGGGTTGCTCCATGTGTCTGGCGATGAATGACGATCGCCTGAATCCCGGAGAGCGTTGCGCGTCGACCTCGAACCGCAACTTCGAGGGTCGGCAAGGCGCGGGCGGCCGTACTCATCTGGTCAGCCCTGCAATGGCGGCGGCCGCGGCGATCGCCGGCCGTTTTGCCGATGTTCGTGAATTGCTGTGAGGAGAATACCTATGTCCCGCATCCTAATCGCTTTCGTCCTGATGCTTGGATTGTCGGCCTGCAATACCGTGCAGGGTATCGGCAAGGATCTCAAGAAGGGCGGCGAAGCCATCGAGAAGTCGGTCAAGTAATGGATAAGTTCATCAAGCTGGACGGTCTCGTGGCGCCGCTCGATCGCGCCAACGTCGACACCGACGCCATCATTCCGAAGCAGTTCCTCAAATCGATCAAGCGTTCCGGTTTCGGCCCGAACGCCTTCGACGAGTGGCGCTATATGGATCATGGCGAACCGGGGCAGGACTGTGCGAAACGAGCCAGGAATCCCAATTTCGTGCTGAACCAGGAACGCTACCAGGGCGCGTCGATACTGCTTGCGCGCAGCAACTTCGGCTGCGGTTCGTCGCGCGAGCATGCGCCGTGGGCGCTGCACGACTTCGGCTTCCGCGCCATTGTCGGCGAGTCGTTCGCCGACATCTTTTTCAACAACTGTTTCAAGAACGGCTTGCTGCCGATCGTCTTGCCCAAGCCTGAGATGGACGCGCTGTTCGGCCTGACCGAGCATTCGTCGGGCTATCGACTGACTGTCGACCTGCCGGCGCAAACGGTGGTGCGGCCCGACGGACATGCGATCCATTTCGAGATCGATGCGTTCCGCAAGGAATGTCTGCTCAACGGCTGGGATGACATCGGCCTGACATTGCGTCACGCCGAGAAGATTCGCGAGTTCGAGACCCGTCGCCGCGCCGAGCAGCCCTGGCTTTTTTAGTTTCAGTCGCTGCGCCCAGCGCCGTCAAAAACGGCGTGAGTTGCCGCTGAAGCGTCGTTTTGCATAGAGGATTTTCAATGAAGATTTGCGTTCTGCCCGGTGACGGCATCGGGCCAGAAATCGTAGCCGAGGCGGTTCGGGTGCTGAAGGCGCTTGATCTCGGGATCGAGATGGAAGAGGCATTGCTCGGCGGTTGTGCGGTGGATGCTACCGGCGACCCATATCCCGCAGCGACGCAGAAGCTGGCGCTGGCAGCCGACGCCGTGCTGCTCGGCGCCGTTGGCGGTCCCCAGTGGGACAACAATCCGCGCGAGCAACGGCCTGAGCGCGGGCTGCTGGGCATTCGCAAGCAACTCGGCTTGTTCGCCAATTTGCGACCGGCGATCCTGTATCCGGAGCTGGCCAACGCGTCCACGCTGAAGCCCGAAGTGGTGGCCGGGCTGGATATCCTCATCGTGCGCGAACTCACCGGCGACATCTACTTCGGCCAGCCGCGAGGCATCGAGGTGCGTAACGGCGAGCGCTTCGGCTTCAATACCATGCATTACACCGAGAGCGAGATCCGGCGCATCCTGCGCGTGGCCTTCGAGGCAGCGCGCAAGCGCAGGCGCAAGCTTTGCTCGGTGGACAAGATGAACGTGCTGGAATGTACCCAGCTGTGGCGCGACATCGCGATCGAGACCGCAAATGAATATCCGGACGTCGAGCTATCGCATATGCTGGTCGATAATGCCGCGATGCAATTGGTGAAGAACCCCAAGCAGTTCGACGTAATGGTCACCGGCAACATGTTTGGCGACATACTGTCTGACGAAGCCTCCATGCTCACCGGCTCGATCGGCATGCTGCCGTCGGCCTCGCTGGACGCCAGCAACAAGGGGCTCTACGAGCCTTCGCACGGTTCCGCGCCGGACATCGCCGGCAAGGGCGTGGCCAATCCGCTGGCGACGATACTGTCCGCCGCCATGATGCTGCGCTACACTTTTGCCAACGAGGCCGCCGCCAGGCGCATCGAGGACGCGGTGAAGAAGGTTCTGGCGCAGGGCTTCCGCACTGGCGACATCTACGAGCCGGGGATGAAGAAGGTCGGTACCCGGGAAATGGGCGATGCAGTACTTGCGGCCCTGTAATTCGAGAATGAGAGATTGATCATGAAGCGTGTAGGTCTGGTGGGTTGGCGTGGCATGGTGGGTTCGGTCCTGATGCAGCGCATGCGTGAGGAGAATGATTTCGCCCTCATCGAGCCGGTGTTTTTCACGACCTCGAATCCGGGCGGCAAGGCGCCCGAATTTGCGGACGGAGCGCCGCCGCTCAAGGATGCGAGGAACATCGATGAGTTGAAGGCGCTGGATATCATCATCAGCTGCCAGGGCGGCGACTACACCACGGAGGTGTTTCCGAAGCTGCGTCAGGCTGGCTGGAAAGGCCATTGGATCGATGCGGCGTCGAGTCTGCGCATGCAGGACGACACGGTGATCATTCTCGATCCCGTAAATCTCGACGTCATCAAGCAAAGCCTGGCAAACGGCGGTCGCAACTGGATCGGCGGCAATTGCACGGTGAGCCTGATGCTGATGGCACTGGGCGGCCTGTTCAAGGCCGGCTTGGTGGAGTGGATGACCTCGATGACCTATCAGGCGGCTTCCGGCGCCGGCGCGCAGAACATGCGTGAACTGCTGGCGCAGATGGGTGAGACGCATCGCGTGGTGAAGAATCTGCTCGACGATCCCGCCTCGGCGATTCTCGATATCGACCGCGAGGTGGCCGGCATTTTGCGCGACGAGGGTTTCCCTACCGCGAACTTCGGTGTGCCACTGGCTGGCTCGCTGATCCCCTGGATCGACAAGGATCTAGGCAATGGCCAGAGTCGCGAGGAATGGAAGGGGCAAGCCGAGACCAACAAGATTCTCGGACGCAATGCCGCGCCGATTCCGGTCGATGGCCTCTGCGTGCGCATCGGCGCAATGCGCTGCCATTCCCAGGCGCTGACCATCAAGCTCACCAGGGATGTCCCGCTGGACGAGATCAATGGCATCTTGGCGGCACATAACGATTGGGTTAAGGTAGTGCCGAATCAACGCGAGATCACCCTCAAGGAATTGACGCCGACATCAGTGACCGGAACCTTGAGCGTGCCCGTCGGGCGCTTGCGCAAGCTGAGCATGGGGCCGGAATATTTGTCGGCATTTACCGTCGGCGATCAGCTGCTCTGGGGCGCTGCCGAGCCTCTGCGGCGCATGTTGCGCATCCTGTTGCATTGATGTTGCGGGCTGGATGCGGCCAGAATGTAATGGGAAGGTTGAGCTTGCATCGCTAACATCATGATGTTATTTTGATAATATTATAAAAAGCCCGTCGGGAGTTACAGTGCCCAATACTGACAAGCGAAATCGTCTCAAGGCCACCGTTATAGCGGCGGCGATTGCTGTCCTGCCGCTGGCAACGCATGCTGCCGGCTTGGGAAAGATCACGGTGCTTTCCGCCTTGGGGCAGCCGCTCAGGGCCGAACTCGAAGTCACTGCGAGCCGCGACGAGGTGCCTTCGCTGGTGGCCAAGGTTGCCGCCGCCGATGCCTTCCGGCAGGCAGGCATCGAATATTCGCCGGCCCTGGCGACATTGCGGTTCTCGCGCGACATCAAGGAACGTGGTGGTCGCCACTATCTCGAGGTAAGCACCGATCGTCCCCTCAACGAGCCGTTCATCGACATGCTGGTGGAACTGAGCTGGGCATCGGGGCGCTTGGTTCGCGAGTACACCTTCCTGCTCGATCCGCCCGATCTGGCTGCCAGATCGGTTCCGGTGCCGGTTGCGGCACCCGAGGTCAGGACCGAGCAGGCGATCGCAAGGCCGGCGGAAAAACCGGTTGCGACAGCGCCTGCGGAAACCCGGCCGGTGGTCGAGAGTCGTCCGCCGGCAGCAAAGCCAGCCGAGAAGCCGATATTGGCCAAGCCGGCCGCTGGCGGTTCGCGGACGGTGGTTGCAGGCGATACCCTGGGCAAGATTGCGGCACAGACCAGGCCGGAGGGGGTCAGCCTGGATCAGATGCTGGTCTCGTTGTTCCGCAGTAACAGGGACGTATTCGATGGCGGCAACATGAACCGCCTCCGTGCCGGCAAAATTCTGTCGATTCCCGTCGCGGAGACGGCGATCGCGATTCCAGCCGAAGAAGCGCGCAAGGAGATTGTCGCCCAAGCGGCCGATTTCAACGTCTACCGCAAGCGCCTGGCATCTGCGGCAGCGGCCGAGTCGGCCAGGGAGCAGGCGGCGAGGCAGTCCGTCAGCGGCAAGATTGCACCCAGGGTGGAAGACAGAGTGCCGGCCGCCACGGGTAAGGACAAGCTCGAAGTATCGCGCACGGAAGCGGCGAAGGATGCCAAAGGCAGGCCCTTGCAGGGGCGCATCGCAACGCTTGAAGAGGATCTGGTCTCGCGCGACAGGGCGCTCAAGGAAGCCAGCAGCCGCATTGCGGAACTGGAAAAGAATCTCAGCGATCTGAAGAAGCTTGCCCAGATGAAGAGTCAGGCAGGTGCCGATCTGCAAAAGCTGGCTCAGGCAGCAAAGCCCGTTGCGGAGCCGAAGAAGGCCGAAGCCCCGGCGCCGGCAGCGAAGCCCGAGATGCCGAAGGCGGCCGAACCGCCAAAACCGGTGGAA
>Ga0209343_10002842_pt1 | contig 22103 bp, 20 predicted proteins | sample RifCSPlowO2_02_FD_184026 | JGI IMG/M metagenome (GOLD analysis project Ga0209343, IMG submission 184026) | Groundwater microbial communities from Rifle, Colorado - Rifle CSP2_plank lowO2_0.2 (SPAdes) (version 2) | ecosystem: Environmental > Aquatic > Deep subsurface > Groundwater | place... | reverse complement strand
CTGACCAGGACTTGGAACAAAAACTTCAGCTCATCGACTTTTTCGACGCCGAAGATCCGCGGGATATCATACTCGATCGTTTTTTTGTAAATCGCATCGGTCAGATACTTCCTGGCCAATACTCGATTGCTTTCTTTGACGATTTCCGGAAATTGACCATACCAGAGGTACTGTTCGAATTCTTTTTCCATATCCGCGCCATATTGCAAGAAAAACTTTTCTCGCGCTGGCATATCCGCCGCTTTCATATCGAAAGAGACAGCGGCGGCCCGATATGCCATGAGCATCTCTTTTTTAACGTTCTTCAATTCCAAATATTCTTCGAAGCTCAATACCGGCAAAGAAAATTCATAAATCCTGCCAGCCAAACTTTCCGTAGTCTTCTTGCGCAGGAATAACGAAGATGAGCCGCTTATGACAAATTTGATCCGGACATCAGTATCATAATAGCGTTTCAGAATATGCTGCCAGTTCCGATTATATTGTATCTCATCCAAAAAAATGTACAGTTTCCCATCTTTGGGCGCAATTTTTTCCAGATATTCATTCAAATAATTTGCGATGGTGATGTTTCCAGGGATGATGGCCTCATCAAAAGTCAGGAATAATATCGCCTCCGGCTGGACGCTTGCCAGCAATTTTTTGATCAGCTGTTTCAGAAGAATTGTCTTTCCGGTACGGCGCAGCCCGACAATAGAAAGAATCTGCCTCTCATGAAGATACGGAAAAATTTCACCGAACAGCTTTCGTTCATACGTGATATGCGCCAGCTCAGAAAAGAAAGCTTCTGGCATACTCCAGTGCTTATTCTGTCGATAAATTTCCGCTAAAATAAAGGATTTTTTCATATATTTACATCTATAGGTAGAGTAATTACTATAAATGTAGCATTTATATGGACAGATGTCAATATGGGAGTTTCATCCCCCCCCCGCCATCCCAGGTGCGGATCACGCCGAAAGCTTCGTCGGCATACCAAAAGATGCCGGCTCCCACAGCGAGAATGACCGCTATCGAGAAAAAAGCGAAATGATTTTTCTGTATGCGAAAAAGCATAGATTCATTATATCACCCCATTCCTCAGTCAGGCTCCCAAACAGAGCGCTTTTAATCCTTAATTCCTCGTAGCTCTGCTGCAGGGCAATTCATCTCGCCTGTACACCAAAATCCGCGGTCGCGGAATAATATGTACACAAGAATTGAAATTTTCAATAGGGAGATTCATTTTTTTATCTGTACGCTAAAATCCGCGGTCGCGGAATAATGTGTACAACGCCTACATTGAGGAAAATATTAATTTGTATATTTTTCAGAAAATCTTTCCCATACTTTCGGACAAATATATTCAAAAACGACATACGTCACAATAGATGCGATTGCCATACTCCCGTAAATATCAGCGAAATGATGGATTCCGGCAAAAACCCGTGAAATACCGACTACGAAAGCTATCGCAAACAACAAGAAGCCGAGTTTACGATGAAAAAAGAATATGACGGCCGCTACTGCGCTGCTCAAAAGAGTATGGTCCGATGGAAAACCATTGTCTGCAGTATGCGGCAGAAGCGGCGTGAACTGTCCGACCACAAACGGCCGCGGGTCATAATAAAAATTACTGATGATTTTTGCCGCAATGTACGTAAGAGGCAAAGCGATCACGGCCATCAAGGCAATCTTCCATCGCAATTCTTTCGGTTGCCGCCACAAATATACAAATGCAACAATAATTATGACGAGATAAAGATATTGTGCACTGAAGATGATGAGTACATCAAACATACGACTAACAACTTACGACTTACGACGAGAAATACTTCTCTTAAAACCACCTATCTGATTTGAGATATGATCAACTCTCTGAAAAATATCTGAAAACTCTGATTCTGTTAAAAGTTTGTTCCGCTTTAAGGTATCGACAGAAGCCAACACCTCAAACAGGGAACCAAGCGCAATATCAAAATAACGATTTAATTCTCTATCTGATGATTTACCGCTTCCTTCGGCTATATTTAATACAACTGATAAACAAGAACGAATTATCTGACTTCCAAACTCAAAACGATACTCTTTTGGTAAATCTCTTACTACCTTAAGTACAATCGAAAAAAGATCCTGTGCATCATTATACATCTCCCAATTCAAAAATCGAAACTTGTCCATAGTCCCCATTGTTGGTCGTTCGTTGTTAGTCGTATGTCGTTAGTTTTTTAAAACAGCGTCCCAAACGGTTTGACATCGGCCAGCAGAGCATGCTCAGTTTTGGCTGATTCAAGCAGTTTTTTGTTGCCATGCAGGTCTGCCAGATAGTCCCAGTTCCGGAACTCCGGATATTTCTCCAATTGTTTCTCAAGAATCTCCACCGTCGCCCGCACATCTCCCGCACCGGTATGCGCAGCGGCATGTTCCTTGCCGCAGTACAGCTTATACGCCGCAGAGAGATTGCGCGGCGCGAACATATCGCGCGCCTCCATCTTGTGATACAGAATTTTCGCATCTAGTATTCTCTTCGCTGTGAAATCGAAGTTTTTTCCCACCAACGCGAACTCCCCCTTGAGAAACGGGAGATCAAACCCGATAATGTTGAACCCGCCCACATCCGCCCCCTCGAACATGCTCCACAGCTCATAGGAAAGCTTGGCGAAACTCGGGGCCGAGGCGACATCTTTGTCATAGATGCCGTTGATGCGGCTGGCATCCGGCGAGATCGGTTTCCCGGGATTGATGCGCTGGCAATAAGCGACTACTTCCCCCGAAGGCAGGATCTTTTCGTAGGCAATTTCGACGATCTTATCCTCTCCGGGCGTCAGCCCCGTCGTTTCCAGATCGAAAATGATGAGCGGTTTATCAAGCGGCAAGAACTGCGCAATAGTGGTATGAGCCATATCTTCAAAAAAATACCTTAATGCTCTCTATTCTACCCTAAAACCACACTTTCTCCCACAATCCCCTCCCCTCCTTTCAAAGGAGGGGACTGAGGGGTGGTTCTGATTTACTCCAAATGTTCCTCTATTCTCAAAATCACTCCCTCCAAATTATCATTCACCTCATTATTCCAAAATCGTAAAATTTTCAATCCCAAGCTTTCCAAATATGTTGTTCTGTCATTATCATACGTTTCATTCTCTTTATGTCGCCAGCCATCAATTTCTACTATCAGTTTCTTCTCAGGACAGTAAAAATCAACAATGTATTTCCCAATTGATTCCTGCCGGCGAAATTTATACCCCAGACCGTTTCTTCGCAATCGTGACCACAAAATAACTTCTTGGGGAGTTGCATTATTTCGCAAGTTTTTCCTTTTATTTTTTTCTTCTTTTGAATTGTATATTTTTATCATAACCCCTCCTCATTCCTCCCCTTAAAAATGGGAGGAGGTAAGATCACTCAACGGTAACGCTTTTCGCCAAATTCCTCGGTTTGTCAATATCATATCCTCTTTCCACGGCGACATAGTAAGCGAACAATTGCAATGGGATGACAGCCAAGAGCGGTGAGAGCATCTCCAGCGTCTTGGGGATGAAGATCACATCGGTCGCTTTCTTGGCGAGCGCGGTATCGCCCTCTGTCGCGATGGCCAATATCTTCCCGCCCCGGGCGAGAATTTCCTCCATCCCGCTCACATTCTTTTCATACACGCTGTCTTTCGGCATAATCATCACCGTTACTACTGATGAATCGATGAGCGCGATAGGCCCGTGTTTCATTTCCCCTGTCGGATAGCCTTGGGCCGGCGCATAGGCTATTTCCTTGATCTTGAGCGCCCCCTCCAGCGCGTTGGGAAAATTATATTTCCGGCCGAGATAGAGATAGTGCGCTTGCTTGGCATATTTCTTCGCCAGCTTCTTGATGTCTTTCGCCTGTGCCAAAACCCGCTCCATATATTTTGGAATTTGCTCGAGTTCCTTGGCAATGCGCTTTCCCATCACGAGAGACAGTCCCCTCTGCCGCCCCAAGTAAAGAGTAAGAAGGGACAAAATGGCCAACTGGGAAGTGAATGCTTTCGTGGAAGCCACAGATATCTCCGGGCCGGCGTGGCAATACACCCCCGCATCCGTTTCCCGAGCGATCGTCGACCCCACGACATTCACGATACCGAGTACGAGGGCTCCTTTTTCTTTGGCCTCCCGGATGGCAGCCAGCGTATCGGCCGTTTCGCCCGACTGCGAGATGGCGATGACTGCGGTTTTCTTGTCGAGAAGCGGTTTGCGATAGCGGAATTCCGATGCCATTTCCACTTCTGTCGGGATACCGGCATATTCTTCGAACATATATTCACCCACTAAACCAGAATGATAAGAAGTGCCGCACGACACGATAACAATGCGATTGATCGAACGCAAACGTTTTTCCACTGCGCTGAGTCCCCCGAGTTGGGCCATTCCCTCTTCGAGGATAAGCCGCCCGCGCAGAGCATCCGCGAAACTTTTCGGCTGCTCGAAAATTTCCTTGAGCATGAAATGCGCGTAGCCGCTGTGTTCGGCAACGGTTTTATCCCACTCGAGCGTCAATTCCTCTTTTTCCCGTTTCCGACTGGAGAGCGTCTTCACCACATACCCGTCACGCCTGATGACCGCGATCTCATCGTCGTCGAGGTATACGACGCGCTTCACATCCCCCACCAAGGCCGACACATCGGACGCGATAAACATTTCTCCGCTTCCGATACCGAGTACCAGCGGGCTGGAGAAGCGTGCAGCCAGCATTATTTCGGGGTCTTCTGTCGCGATGGCGACGATGCCGTACGCTCCCCTCAATTGCTTGAGCGTTTTCACAAACGCCTCTTCAAAACCAACTTTTCTTTTTTCGCCTGAAGGAGACATTTCTTCTTCCAAAAGATGGGCGATGACTTCTGTATCCGTTTCTGATCGGAACTTGTGCCCGCGTTTCTCGAGAACCTCTTTCAATTCTCGATGATTCTCGATGATGCCGTTATGCACTACCGCCACAAGCCCTTTGCAATCGATATGCGGATGAGCGTTCCTCTCCGATGGCTTGCCATGCGTCGCCCAGCGCGTGTGCGCGATCCCAATACCGGACACAAAAACCCCCTCCATTTTCATTTGGAGTGCCGCCACCTTGCCTAGCGCTTTGATCGCTTTGATTTTCCACCTTTTGGAAGCCTTGCTTCCACGCTGCGCGCCCTTTTCCAAAAAAGCCACTCCCGCCGAATCATAGCCGCGGTATTCCAAACGTTTGAGACCTTCTATCAGAAAATCCTTCGCCGGCCGCTTTCCGAAATAACCTACGATGCCGCACATAGTGTTGGAGAATTAGGAATTTAGAATCATGAATCAAGAATAAAGATGAAAAAAAATACGCTTTATGATTTTGGAATATGAATCATGAATAATGAGAGAGCGCCCTTACTTGCTCCAAAATCGCCGCTACTTCATCGAAGTTTTCCGCTCGATAGTCCGCATTTCCTTTTTTTTCGCTTCCTCTGCAATCCAGCAATATTTTCACAAGCGTATATGGTGAATCGTTTACCTCATCAAAATACTTCGCTTTGTCATCTACAAATACTATGGTCTCACTTTTGGTTATGATATGGGTTTTTGCATATTTCATAATAGCCGGAGTTTTTGCCCCATGTTCAATAATCAGCACGTCCTTGAAAAATGGCCTGATACCAGAACCGGAAATTTTACCTTTTTGAAAACCGGGATCGCCATACGTAATGATAAAAAGATCTTGGGGTGAATAGCGTTCTAAGAAAGAAATAACATCAGGAAAAACATAGCGCTTCAAGTCTCCCATAAATGCCTGCGCCTCAGCGAGAACCTTCTCAGAAGTGCCGCGCGGCTTTTCCTTCTCTAGCAAAGCTAGATGCTTTTCAATCGAATACGTTATCGGTTTCTTCTCAAAAGACGCAAAAGAAAATTCTTGGCTCGTCCTTTTAATCAGCTCCGCGCTCCAGCCGCCATGCGTGTAAATCTCTCGAAGTGCCATTACAAATTCTCCTTTGACGAGTACTGAATCAAAAAGCATGTCATCAAAATCAAGAAATATTTTCATCCCGTTAGAGTTTTGACAAGTGAGTTAAAAAGATAAAAAGGGCTGTTACTTTCATAAATAAATTTTTGCAATCAATGGTTTTTACAAAACTCTAACGGGATTCATCCCTACCATTTTGACGAGTTAAACTCAAAATCCCAAATAGTCGTTGCTTCAAGAAACAAATTACTGTTCATCGACAATCCTATCGAAACTCTAACGGGATTCATATCATTTTTCTCTCTCTGAAAATCTTACTTTTCTTGCAATTGCAAGAAAAGTAAGACTCAAATCAATTAAGAATGCCAGTATTTTTTCAAAAACGCTTCCCCTTTTTCGATGTCTTCGGGACGGCCCACCGGCTGCCAGGCCGTGGCCATAACCACTTTCACGGGATAGTCTTTTCCCATTTCCGCCAGCGTCTGCGGCAATCCATATTCCTTCTCGCTGATGGGTACCAACGGATAACGAAAAAACTTCTCATCAAATATATAAGCGGCGGTATTGACGATCCCTGCCGAACGACCGTGGGGACGCTCGGTAATCTTCAGAAGATTGCCCTTTGCGTTCGTTTCCAAAAGCCCGTATTGCTCCGCATTCTCTACTTCCAAACCCAGTACGGCGATATCTTCGTGCGTGAGACGGTCCAAATCAGCCGGGTGATACAAATCATCACCCATAGTAACGAGCACTCTCCCTTTCAGCATATCCTTGGCGAGAAACATCGCCCCGCCCGGCCCATTCAGCTCATTTTGGACAACATACGTTATTTTCAATCCCTTCCACTGTTCCCCAAAATGCTTTTCAATCTGACTACCATAATAACCAATAACAAAAATCACTTCGTCAATGACTCGCGGAAGCATTTCCAGTTTCCACTCAAGCATCGGTTTCCCGAAAAGCGAGAGCATCGGCTTGGGAGTATTTTCCGTCAATTTCCCCATCCGCACCCCCCTCCCCGCCGCCAAAATCACTGCTTGCATAAGTTTCGTAACTTAAATAATGATACGAATACCCCTCACCATCGAAGATTCGGGAGCTCCCCTTAGAAATGGGAGCGGGTTGAAAAAAGGATCCTCCTCCCCTTTTCCAAGGGGAGGATTGAGGAGGGGTTTTACATATTACACCACCAGATTCAGAATCTTGTCCTGGATATAGATCACTTTTCGGATTGCTTTACCGGCGATATGCATCTGCACTTTTTTGTCTTCCAACGCAACTGCTTTTACCGCTTCCTCATCGCTATCGGTTGCCATCTCGAGTGTTGCGCGCATCTTGCCATTCACCTGCACCACAATCGTTTTCATCTCTTCAATGATCTTCTTCGCGTCCCATTTCGGCCACTGCGCGAGAAAAATAGATTTCTTTTCCCCCGCTGCCGCCCACAATTCTTCGGTTATATGAGGCGCGAACGGGCTGAGGAGCAGGAGAGATGTTCGATAAGTGATACGTGATAAGTGATCTTCTTTTTCAAGAGCATTGACAAGAATCATCAGCGCGCTGATAGCCGTGTTGAATTTGAAATTCTCAATATCCTCTCCAACCTTTCTAATCGTCTTATGTAAAAGGATCTCAATATTTTTATTTGTGTCATTTGTGGTTTTATTCGTGGATATTCGTGAGCCAAGTTTCCAAACTTTTTCCAGAAAACGCCTTGCCCCTACGACACCGGCCGTATTCCAGGCGATCGACTGCGTGAACGGCCCCATGAACATTTCATAGATACGGAAAGCATCCGCCCCGAACTGGGCTACCATATCGTCCGGATTGATGACGTTATTCCAACGCTTGGACATCTTGCGACCATCTGTTGCCACGATCAGCCCCTGATTGACGAGCTTCTTGAACGGTTCTTTCCCGGAAACCGCCTTGATATCATAGAGAAATTTGTGCCAAAACCGCGCATAGAGCAAATGGCGTGTTGCATGTTCCGTCCCACCGACATAGACATCCACAGGGATCCAGTAATCAAAAGCTTTCTTGTATTTGGAAATTGGAAATTGGAAATTACCTGCCCGTCCGGCAGGCGGGGAAATTCCTCGCATGACATATGCGAGGTAGTACCATGACGATCCAGCCCACTGTGGCATGGTGTTGGTTTCCCGCTGTGCACTTCCCTTGCATTTCGGACACTTCACGTTCACCCAAGAAGCGATACTGGCCAGCGGTGATTCTCCGGTATCGGTCGGCTCATAGGACTTCACTTTCGGCAATTTCACCGGCAGATCTTTTTCCGGCACTGCTACTACGCCACATTTATCACAATGAATAAGTGGAATCGGTTCGCCCCAATACCTCTGCCGCGAAAATGGCCAGTCCCGCATCTTATAATTCACTTTTTTCTTTGCCAAATTTTGTTTCGCCAGCCAATCAATTATTTTCGGCCGAGCATCTGCCGAAGTTAGTCCATCAAATTGAGTAGAATGCACCAAAATTCCTTCTCCTTCAAAACATTCCTCCAAACGTTCCACTTTGTGCCACAGCTCTTCATTGTCAGCGGGTTTGATAGATACCTTCAAAGGAATACTGTATTTCTTGGCCATATCGAAATCGCGCTTATCATGCGCATCGGCAAACACCGCCCCGGTACCGTACTGCACCAAAACAAAATCAGCCACCCAGACCGGGATTTTCTCCGTTGTTGCCGGATTGATAACATAAATCCCTTTCAGCTCAACACCTGTTTTTTCTTTATTCAGCTCGGTTCGTTCAAGATCCGATTTTCCGACTGCTTGCCTGATATACTTTTTCACTTCACTAAGATTCGAGATTCGAGATTCGAGATTCTTTAACAGCGGGTGCTCCGGTGCCAATATGACATACGTACAGCCGAAAATCGTATCCAAGCGCGTCGTATATACTTCCAGAAAATCGATTTTGGATTTTGGATTTTGGATTTTGGATTTATTTAGAAATTGGAAATTAGAAATTGGAAATTTCACCACAGCCCCTTCGGAACGGCCAATCCAGTTTCTCTGCTGTTCTTTGATGGATTCGCTCCACTCAAGCTTTTCCGTATCCAAATCGTGAAGCAATCTATCCGCATACTTGGTCATCCGGAGCACCCACTGGCGCAGTGGCCGCTTCTCGACAAGGCTCCCGCAGCGCTCACAACGCCCATTCTCCAAGTCTTCGTTGGCCAGCCCTGTCAAACACTTGGGGCACCAGTTGATGGGGTCGTGTGATTCATATGCCAGTCCTTTTTTCCACATTTGTAAAAAAATCCACTGCGTCCATTTGTAATACTCCGGATCAGTGGTATTGATTTCCCGTTCCCAATCATAGGTAAAGCCGATTTTCCCCAATTGTTTTTTGAACGTCTTGATATTTTCTTTGACCGCCTTTTCCGGATGGACTTTGTTCTTGAGCGCGAATTGCTCGGCCGGCAGACCGAAGGCATCCCAGCCCATCGGATGAAGCACTCCATACCCCTGCAATTGCTTCATCCGCGCCAACACATCGGTCGCAATGTAGCCCTTAGGATGCCCCACATGAAGCCCCGCTCCGGACGGATAAGGAAACATATCGAGCACATAAAACTTCTTTTTTCGCCCATACTGAAGGTAAACGCCGCTCTCTGCCCATTCTTTCTGCCACTTGGCCTCGATTTTCTTCGGATTGTAGGCTTTTTTCATCTCTTTTCTTCACTAAATACTAACCGCCAAACGCTTCCCCAACATACTCTCTACTCTACCCGAAATACGGCTTTTTTTCAAGAAAAAACAGTCCCGCCTAGGCGGGACTGCCTTATCCCGAAAAATTTTTCCCTTACCGTTGCGCCATAGCCTCCAAGGTGACGTCCACTACTTTCTGCGGTTCGGTCAGCGCTTTCAGGAGATAGTATTGCGCTGCGTCCAATCTCCCCACTTCCTTGAACATCACATCGCTATCGATATTAGTCAAAATAACCACGGGAATTTTGGCCAGCTCTCGATCGCACTTGAGTGCTTGCAGTACGCCCAAGCCATCCAAAATTGGCATCTGAAGATCGAGCACAACGACATCCGGCCGCTCTTTTTTTATCACAGAGAGGCCTTCTTCTCCGTCTTTCGCCGTTACTACAGCAAATCCTTCACGCTTAAACTTCGTACTATAGATATCCCGCACGTTGTCATCATCATCCACGATGCACACGAGTTTTTTATTCCGCAGGCTCTCTTCCATATTCGAAAATTACGCAGTAGAAATCATTCGCTCTATGCTCTCATTCTACTCTTAAAACCCCCCATTGCCAAGAGAAATCCCTCGCCGCGTATGGTGCTTGCGCGCCACCTTGACGCGGGTCAACTCCTTTTCGAGAAGCGCCGCCGTCCGCGCATATTCTTCCTCTCCCATATGCACTGTTTCTTTTTTCAGCTCCTCGGCTCGCTTCCGCGCTTCTTCGGCGCGCGCCAGGTCGATTTCTTCGGCCCGCTCCGCCGTATCCGCCAGGACAACCAGGGTATTCTCATGAAATTCCACAAATCCGCCCGACGTCGCCAGGCTGATTTCTTCGCCGGAAGCCTCCTTGCGCAGGATGATTTCTCCCGCCTGGATAGCCCCGATATACGGCATGTGATTCGGCAATATCGTCACTTCGCCACCCTCAACCGGCAGCGTCGCCTGATATGTTTCAAGCTCGATCACTACTTTTTCCGGTGTTATTACTTTTAATTTTATTGAAGCCATAACGGAGTAAAATCAAAATGTAAAAATCAAAGTGAAAAATGACAGATGAAAATTTAAAAATAAAAGCGGATTCTGAAGTTTTACATTTTGCATTGTCATTTTGATTTTTGAGATTTACATTTTACATTATTTATCACTTCCTTCCCTCCGCGATCACTTCTTCAATCGAACCTTTCATATAGAATGCCTGCTCTTGGATGTCATCCAACTCGCCGGAGAGGATCCTCTCGAACCCGGCAATGGTGTTTTCCAGCTTCACATATTTCCCCTGGCTCCCGGTAAACTGTTCAGCCACGAAAAACGGCTGGGAAAGATATTTCTGCATTTTTCGCGCTCGCGCCACCGCTTGTTTATCCTCATCGGAGAGTTCTTCCATACCCAGAATGGCGATGATGTCCTGGAGGTCTTTGTAGCGCTGCAAAAGTTTCTGCACGCCGCGCGCTACCGTATAGTGGCGTTCACCGATGATCTGCGGGTCGAGAATAGTCGAGTTGGAATCGAGCGGATCGACGGCCGGATAAATGCCCAGTTCCGAAAGGGCGCGCGAGAGCACCACCGTCGAATCCAGGTGAGCGAACGTCGTGGCCGGAGCTGGATCCGTCAGGTCGTCAGCCGGTACATACACCGCCTGCACCGATGTGATGGAGCCTTTCTTGGTAGAGGTGATCCGCTCCTGCAGACCGCCCATCTCTTCCGAAAGCGTCGGCTGATAACCGACTGCGGAGGGAATGCGCCCGAGGAGCGCCGAAACCTCCGATCCCGCCTGCGTGAATCGGAAAATATTATCGATAAAAAACAGCACGTCTTTCCCTTCATCATCGCGGAATGATTCCGCCATGGTCAGCGCGGTCAAAGCCACCCGCTGGCGCGATCCCGGCGGCTCGTTCATCTGGCCGAAGACGAGTGCCGTCTTGTCGAGCACGCCGGATTCCTTCATTTCATGGTAGAGATCATTGCCCTCGCGCGTCCGTTCGCCGACACCGGCAAAGACCGAGTACCCGCCGTGTTCTTGGGCGATATTGCGAATGAGTTCCTGGATCACCACCGTCTTGCCTACCCCTGCCCCGCCGAACAATCCCACCTTCCCGCCTTTCATAAACGGGCAGATGAGATCGACAGACTTGATACCCGTTTCAAAGACTTCCGCTTTCGTTGACTGCTCATCGAAGGCCGGCGCCGTACGGTGAATAGATCGCCTTTGAATTTTATTCGTGTTTGATCCGTGGGAAATTTGTGAGTCATTCGTGATAGGCGGTAATCCGTCTATTACATCCCCCAACACATTGAACATCCGTCCCAAAACTGCTTTGCCAACCGGCACCGAAATCGGGGCTCCTGTCGCTGTCACTTCCATCCCGCGGCGTACGCCATCGGTCGTCCCCATAGCCACCGCCCGTACCCGATTGCCGCCTAGGTGCTGATGCACTTCCACAATCAAATCACCCTTCGATATTTTCACTTCCAGAGCATCATAAACCTTTGGTAACTCACTGCCATCACCAAACTCCACATCCACTACCGGCCCGATGACCTGAATAATTTTTCCTGCCTTCATATACGTTCTTCGTTAAATTCTATTATTACATATGTCATTCCGAGCTTGTCGACCGCGTGCCGCCCTTAGCTTTAGCGGTGGCGCAGGAATCCCGTAGAATTATTCGAGATCCTTCGTTCTGCTCAGGATGACGCTAAAGCGTCATTTTTGCTTTAGTTAAGGAGAAATCAGTTAATTACTATTGACTTTTATCTAAAAGTATGCTATCATCAATTTTGGTCAATTTATCAACCAAGGAGGGTGGGCATGAGCACAGCTCTATATTTTGAGATCGGCGGAGAAACCGCCATACGAAGGGTACGAATTCCAGTTTCTATGATCGTGACCGAGCTAATGCGCAATCATGATCAAATGAAACTCTTGCTTGAACAACTCGCCCGGCGCGCTAAGAATGAAGATGGTGCTTCAGACAGCTTCGCGGAGTCCCTTGAGGCGGCTGCAAAACACCTCGCCTAAGCCACTTCACTCACTCCTGTTTTCTACAAGGCAGTTCGCATCCGCGGATTGCCTTGAATCATTTCTAACCTCATTTTTCCAAACAACTATCGAAATTTCATCTTCCAATGGAATCTCGAATGATTATTTTGAAACCTTTCCCCATCTTGAGATCACAATTTGTGACCTCAAACTTTCCAAACAACTCATGTTTTTCAATTCACTTGAAAAACAAATTGTGGCTTGAAATTTATTTTTTTGCCCTAAAGCCGATCTTGCCCACTGATTCAGTTTTCTCACTCATCATCTGCTTGATAGCCTCAAATACCACGCGAAACTTTTTGTCATATTTGCTTTCCATCTTCTCTATTCTTTCGCGTAAATCCTTGTGTGTCAAAAGCATCTCTCTGAGCTCCGTAAACACGCGCATAATGTGGATATTGATCTGAATGGCTCGTTTGCTCTTGAGCACGCTCGAGAGCATCGCTACCCCTTGCTCGGTAAAAGCATATGGGAGATAACGCGTCCCACCCCAACTTGAGGTCGCAAATTGCGATCTCAAGATTTCCATTTCCCGTGAAGTAAGCTGAAACATAAAATCTCCAGGAAAACGCTCTTTATTACGTCTCACCTGCTCATTCAATCTCCTGGTCGGAACATCGTAAAGTTCAGCTAAATCCGTATCAAACATCACCTTTTTTCCACGTAACCAAAATATCCGCTTTATAATGCGTTCATTCGGAATAATACTTAATTTTGTTTCATGTTTCTTCATAGGATTCTTTCCTCTTTTTAAGGTCACAATTTGTGACCTTGAACATTTTCCCCTTAATTAAATTGGATGTCACAATTTGTGATTTCAAGTTTCGTTTTTTTCTTCCCTCATTCGTGATTCATAATTCCTGATGATTCATCATCTCTACACCCTTCGACTACGCTCAGGGTAACGCTAACGCGTTACTGCCGCCATCCCCGCACTTAGCTCCGCGATTTCCTGGGTGATCTTCGACTGGCGGATCTGATTGTAGGCGAGCGTCAGGTCAGACACCATATCTTTGGCGGCGTCAGTGGCATTCTGCATAGCTATCATCCGGGCCGCTTCCTGCGAAGCGTTCGATTCGAGCACCGCATGATAAAGTTCCATCTCGATCAGACGCGGGATCATCCGCCACAATACTTTCTTCGGCGATGGCTCGATCACATACTCGGCTCGCAGAAGCTTTGCGGAGGCAGCTTCGGCTTGCAATTTATCACCGTCGCTTGTCACCGTCGCTTCGCGAGCGACACGATGAACGTCCCCCGTAATTTCATTGAGAGCCTTTTTCGTATCCTTGATCGCGACCGGCAACAGCCCGCGCACTTTCACCTCTTGTGTCATAACAGAGATATAGTCCGTATAGACCATAACCACCCGGTCCACCCGCTTGGCTTCGAATTCCTCAATGATGACGCGCGTCACAGCGCGCATCCCCTCCACCGTCGGCGCCCCGATGACATCAGGAAACGATGCTACGATTTCTTTTCCCAAACGTCGCACCGCCATCTCGCCTTTTTTCCCGAGTGTGATGAAAACGTGTTCGCGATCCGTATCTTCCTTGAGAATCTGGCGCAATTTCCTCGCCACCTGAGCATTGAACGCGCCACACAGGCCGCGATTGCTCGTGATGACGACATACAATTCTTTTTTCACCGGGCGCACGGTGAGGAGTGGATGACTCTCCCCTTTGGTAGCTATATCCAGCTGATTCAGAAGCTCGATAGCACTCAAGGCAAAGGGGCGGATGCCGAGCACCGACTGTACGGCCTTCCTCATTTTGACAGCCGAAATCATCTCCATCGCCCGGGTGATTTTCCCCGTGCTCTTGACCCCCTTGATTCTTCGTCTGATGTCTCTTGCACTTGCCATACTTTATAAATTTCAGTTCTTTGTCATCCCGCACTTGATGCGGGATCCAGGTTAGGCGTTCGTTATTTTCTCATACAAATCCATCCACTCTGGATTTTCTTTCTCAATCAACTCAAGCTTCCAATCTCTTTTCCATCTCTTAAGGGTTTTTTCTCTTTGCAGTGCGATCCGTACATCATTTGTCTGCTCATAATATACCAATCTATCAACACCGTATTTCTCCGTAAATCCCTTCACTTTTTTATTTTTATGCTCCCATACTCTTTTTAATAAATCCAGCACCTTCACCACAGGGTATTAAACCCTGTGGGAAGGATTTTATGTTTCCATTCATCCCCGTGGCAAGACCACGGGGTATTCTGGAAGGTGCTGGATAAATCTGACGTCACTCCCACATACAAAGTTCCGTTTCTCTGACTGGCTAGAATATAGACATAAAATGTTTTCATTTTCTGGATCCCGGGTCAAGCCCGGGATGACATTACGCAGTAAAATTTTTCTTAAACTCTCCAATATGTTTCTTAAGCGATTCTTCCACCTCAGGTGTCAATGCTTTTTCTTTGAGAATATTCTTCAATACTTCTTTCCCTTCATTATTGAGATAGGCGATAAACTCTCGCTCGAAACGGCTGATCTCTTCCACGGCGATATCATCCACCTGTCCGCGGGTCAGCGCATACAGCGCCGCCACTTCTTTCTCCACCGAGAGCGGAGCGTACTGCGGCTGTTTGAGCATCTCCACGGCCCGCCTGCCGCGCTCGATGAGCGAGCGGGTCTTTTCATCCAGATCCGAACCGAACTGGGCAAAAGCTTCCAATTCGCGGAACTGAGCGAGATCGAGACGGAGCGTCCCCGCTACCTGCTTCATGGCTTTGATCTGGGCGGCTGAGCCCACGCGCGAGACCGAAAGTCCGACGTTCAGAGCCGGACGGATGCCCTTGTAAAACAGATCCGTTTCCAGATAAATCTGGCCATCCGTAATGGAAATGACGTTGGTCGGGATATAGGCGCTCACGTCGCCGGCTTGCGTTTCGATGATGGGAAGGGCGGTCAACGATCCGCCGCCGTTTTCCTTATTCAGTTTCGCACTTCTCTCCAACAACCGTGAATGCACATAGAAAACATCCCCCGGATAAGCCTCCCTGCCCGGTGGACGCCGCAAGATGAGAGAGATCTGCCGATAAGCCACCGCGTGTTTGGAAAGATCATCGTAGATGACAAGCACATCCTTGCCCTGATCCATAAAATACTCGCCCATCGCACATCCGGCATACGGCGCGATAAAAGACAGCGCCGCCGGGTCCGATGCCCCGGCTACCACTACCGTCGTATATTTCATCGCCCCCGCTTTGCTCAGTTCGGCCACAATGCGCGCCACCTTGGATTCTTTCTGCCCGATGGCTACATAGATACAGATGATATTCTGGCCTTGCTGGTTGATGATGGTATCGATAGCGATAGCTGTTTTTCCCGTCTGGCGATCGCCGATGATGAGTTCGCGCTGTCCGCGGCCGATCGGGATGAGGGCATCGATGGCCTTGATGCCGGTCTGTACCGGCTGATTGACCGACTGGCGGGTAATGACGCCCGGTGCGATTTTCTCTACCGGGTAAAATGCCGTTGTGTTGATTTCTCCCTTGCCATCGATCGGCATACCGAGCGGCGAAAGGACGCGGCCGATGATATCCTCTCCGACTGGCACGGAAAGGATTTTCCCCGTGCTTTTGACGATCATCCCTTCGCGGATATCATCCGTTTCTCCCATAAGCATCACGCCCACTTCCCCCTCTTCGAGATTTTGTGCCACGCCGAATGTCCCGTTCTCGAATTCCACCATTTCCGCCGCCATCACGTGCGTTAGCCCGGCCACCCGCGCCACGCCATCCCCCACCTCCAGCACTGTCCCAATGGCTTCGGCTTTCGGCTCATGGTGAAATTCGGCGATGTGTTTTTTCAATTCTTGGATAAGAGGATTACTCATATGAATAGCGTTTAGCGATTAGTAGTAAAAGGGATTAGACTCAATTTTCCTTATTCTAAAGTCTTATGCTATTTCGTGTCATCCTGAGCCTGTCGAAGGATCTACTAAGTACTTTTACAAGTACCTTTATTTGTAGATTCCTCGATTTCACTCGGAATGACATTCAAGAAGCCTCTATCTCACTAAACTTTTTTTCATAGCCTTAAGCGTTCCTGCAACAGTCGCATCGTAGAGCACCTCATCCGTCCGAAAGACCGCTCCGCCAATAACATCCTTATCTATTACATACTGCAACTCTACCTTTTTATGAGGAAAAAGCCTTTCTGCCTGTAACAAAAGTCTCTGCTTCGTTTCTTTCTCCGTTTCATGCACCGTGACGACAATCACCGACACTTGTCCTTTTTTCTCCGCTTCCATTTTTTCCAAACGCTTCACGATCGCTACCATCTTTTTTTCCTCTCCCCGCCTATGCAAGAGCCCCCAGAAATTTCCAATCATCGTCTGCACTTTTTCCGGAGCGGCATGTTCTGAAAGCTCTTCGAGAGCCTCCGCATATTGTGAGATAGTGGGGCGCATACTTTGTAATTTCAAAATCCAAATTTCAAATATCAAATCCGATTTTTTGACATTTTTATTTTAGTCATTGATTTGGCATTTGTCATTTGGATTTTGGCATTTATTCAATCATTTTCTCAATAATCTCCCTATCCTTTGCCTTATCCACTTTCTCTTTGAGAATCTTCTCAACGGACAGTGCCACGACTTCCGCGATTTCCTGCTTGACCTCAGCAATAGACTTTTTCTTCTCATCCTCGATCTTCGTCCGCACTTCTTCCAAAAACCGCTTGGTTTTCAATTCCGTTTCCGCCAGCCGTTCGGCATCCCGCTTTTTGGCAGAAATTTCAGCGGCTTCTATGAGCGCCTTGGCTTCATGGCGGGCATCTTTGAGCACTTTTTTCTCCTTCTCCCCCATTTCGGAAAGTTTCTTGGTGGCCGCTTCGGCATCCTTGAGTCCCTTCTCGATGCGATCGCTCCGCTTCTCCAAAAATTCGAGCATCGGGCGATAGGCATACCGGCGCAGAATAAAAAGCAGGATGAGGAAGTTCACCGCCTGTGCCAAAAAAAGTTTCCAATCAATGCCAAGATTTGCTAAGGCTTCCATATCTTCGTTCCTACAAATTACAAATTTTTTACGAATATACAAATACGTTTCTCAAACGTTTTTTTCGGTATTCGTATATTTGTAGCGAGATTTGTAATTTGTAGTAGAGCTTATTAGCGAAAAAGAATCATAAGCGAAACCACCAACGCATAGATGGCGATGGCTTCGGTAAACGCGATACCGAGAAACATCGTCAATTGGATCTTCCCCTGCGCTTCCGGATTGCGTCCGATCGCCTCCAAGGCCTTGCTGAAAAGAATCCCCATACCCGCGCCCGGTCCGATGGCTCCCAGGCCGATGGCCAGCGCCGCCCCCACCATCTTGGCTGCTTCTGTGTCCATAATCTTGTTTTATTAGATTAATTACTCTATTACTAATGTCTTATTATAGGGGTGTTTTGTGTTTCTGTCCAACAGTTGACTCACGACTGACAACTTACGACTGACAACAGAATCTGAATGAAAGTTTTGTGTATTTTTAGTCGTCGGTCGTTAGTCACAAGTCGTCAGTTTTTTCTTAATGTGCCGCTTCCATCATCGCCATCTTCAAGAACACCAAGGTCAGCATAGCGAAGACCGCCGCCTGGATGAACCCCACGAAAACCTCGAGGAACAAAAACGGCAGAGGGATGAAATAGGGCACGAGATGGAGCATCACGATAAGGAGGATTTCTCCGGCGAAAATATTCCCGAAAAGACGGAAAGAAAAAGAAAGCAGTTTGGCGAACTCGCTCACCAATTCGAGGAGTCCCATAATGGTGCCCAGCCCGTACGGCTTGTGAAAAGGACTGATAAAAAATTTCTTGCCGTATTTCACGATGCCCAGAGCCGCGATGCCTGAAACCTGAATTATTAGGACGACAATAATCGAAAGCGCGATGGTAAAATTGAGATCCGCCGACGTACTGCGGAGAAATGGCACGATAGTGGCCTGCCCATCTTTCAGATGCGACAGACCGATAGTGCCCGCGCCCGGCAAGAGCCCCACCCAATTGGAAACGAGAACAAACAGAAAAATCGTCGCAATCAAAGGAAAAGCCCGGCGCGACTGAGCCTTATTCCCGAGAACGCTCTCAATAAGCGACAATAACCCCTCAAAAACGGTTTCGAGAACATTTTGAGCTCCCCGCGGCACAAGCACCATCTTCCTCACCACAACCTGCATGAGAAGGATCAGAAAAACGCTTACCAAAAAACCGATGAGAAAAGCATTGGTCACCGGAAAGCTCCCGATACTGAAAAGTTTTTCTGCGGCGATAGATATTTCCATTTGTCTACGAATTACGAATCAAGTACACCTGCCCGCCTTTGGCAGAAATATACGAATCCCCTCTTCCTGCTCTCCTTTCTAAGGGGAGCTGGCGAGTCTTCGAGACTGAGGGGTAAAACTGTATCAAATTGAATCAATTTGATATTATAACAATTCCAACTTTCAAAATAAGTAAAGAAAAAGCGCTCTGCTAAACACAAAAGCGCTTCTATTGTATCAACGAAAAACAAAAACGTCAACCCCGTCGCTCGCGAGCGACGGTGGTCAATAAGTGTCTTTCCAAAACACTCGCACGCTGTTTTCTGTGATTTTTTGATTGAGTTCTTTTTCCGACACGCCCTTGAGAGAAGCTAGAAATTGGGCTACCTCGATAACGAATGCCGGCTCGTTGCGCTTGCCCCGATGGCCTTGTGGTGCGAGAAACGGGCAGTCAGTCTCCACGAACAATCGCTCCAGCGGTACCAGCTTTACCGTTTCTGTCAGGTCATCTTTTGTTCCCACGAGTGCTTTCTTCACCGGATACGTGATGTTGCCGGCAAAGGAGAAGTAAACATTGGGAAGTTCAAGAAACTTTTTGGTTATTTCCGTGTCGCCTTGGTAGCAATGAAGAATAACTGACAGCCCACGACTGACGACTGACGACAGGGATCTCTCCTGAGAAGTCTTCTTTTTCTGGTCGTTTGTCGTTAGTTGTAAGTTGTTGGTCAGGATATCCAACATATCCTCATAGGCATCCATGCCCCCAGCAGATGGGCGAGTATGGACGATAAGCGGCAAACCAAGCTCTTGTGCTAATTCCAACTGCACGAGAAATCCTTCCTTCTGCGCCGCTTTCTGTTCGTCTGTAATAACCTTTGTTTTGTCGTGGGAGTAATAATCCAATCCGCATTCCCCGATGGCTATGACTTTTTTATGTTTTGCTAGTTCTCTTAAATCATTTATCAGCCCTTCAAGCTCTGTCATCCCGGGCTTGACCCGGGATCCAGAATTTTCTTTGCTTCCTGGATTCCCGCCTTCGCGGGAATGACACAAAAAAATATTCTTGTTAAAAAAGTGTGGATGAATTCCTACGGAAGCAAAAATACCGTCATATTTCTCCGCCATCACAATCGCCTGAGGGTTGTCCTCCGGTTCGGTGCCAACACAGATCATTTTTGCTACACCAGCCGCACGAGCACGCTGAGTAACCGCGTCCCGATCCGCATCGTACGATTTCCAGAATAAGTGAGCATGAATATCGAACATAGCTTGACTTTTATGGCTCAGAAGAGCTATCGTAAAGTCTGTTCCTTAAATTATCATGGGAGGCGTATCTGTGACAAACGACAGGAACGATAAAATCGCTAAAATCATCGCTTTAATCATCGCTATCCTCTCCATCATTGCCGGAGCATATCTCTCCGGCCTAAATCTTTCGCTACTAACCCACTGAGGAGAAATCGTGGAAAAATCCCGGTATAAGTCTTTCCTGCATATCGGAAGCAAGGTCATGCTTACCGCATTCGGCCTTATTGTGGTCGCAGTGCTGTTGGCTCTCGCCGCTTATTTCTTTGGCTCCGGCCTTTCTCACACCGGCCGATAAAAGGAGATCGCCATGGAACAGCCACCACCAAAGTTGAATGTTCCTCTAGTCGTGGTTCTGATATTGGCGTGGGCCGCCTGTATGGCTGTAGTCATCGGGGTAAACCTCGGTATCATCGACCCACAGTCTATCATTGGAATCATCCCATAAACAACGCGGCATCGCCCGCCCCTCCCCACCGCTTCGAGCGCGCTTGTACCTTCGCAAGCCGCTCGTCTTTTTTATTCAAGCTTTTATCCTTTCAAAAAGCGACGTCGTTTTTCTCTCTCGCAACGCTTTCTCTATTTTCTCGGATGTTCCCGGCATAAATGGTTTGAGCTTATAAGCAATACCACTTATTTTTAGAAAAAGATAGTCCATTACTTTAATAAACTCATCTTTATTCCCCGTGACAAGTTCCCATGGCTTATGATCATCAATATATTTATTCGCATTTCTTACTTCATGCCAAATACGTTCAAGGGCCTCTGAAAATTTATACTCTTCGATTAGTGAGGGGTAAAAATCCTTAGTTATTTTCGTCCAAAAAGGTAGTTTCTCAAGTTGCTCAGATAATTTAATTACCCGAGAAAGAAGATTCCCCAGTCCATTCGCCAAGTCCGCATTGTATTTTTCCGTCATCCGCTCCATTGTCAGATCCACATCCTCGCCGAATGTCCCGGCGCTCATCAAGAGATAGCGGGTGCCATCCACGCCGAATTTCTCGATCATCAGATCGGCAGAGATAGTATTGCCGATCGTTTTGCTCATTTTTCTCCCCCCAGAAAGGATATGCCCATGGGTGAAGAGGAGCTTGGGCAGAGGGAAGCCGAGGTGCAGAAGCATAATCGGCCAGATAGTCGCATGGACGCGCAAAATGTCTTTCCCCAAGAATTGCACGTCGGCAGGCCACTCGCGCGGCATTTTTTCTCTGTCGCCATCCCAGCCGAGAACCGTCAGGTAATTCAAGAAAGCATCCAGCCAGACATACGTCGTATGCGTGTCGTCGAAAGGCAACGGAATGCCCCAGGAAACATTCTTGCGCGATATGGAGATGTCTTCGAGCTTCTCGTTCTTGAGAAACGAGAGGATTTCTTTCTTATATTTTTCCGTGCGGACTTCTAATTCGTCATTTTCGATCTTTCGAATTAGCTCCGGCTGTAGTTCCGTCATCTTCATAAGGTAGGTTTCTTCCTTCATTATTTCAGGCGCGCGATTGTGATCGGGGCATTTGCCAAGGGCGAGATCGCTTCTGACCTTGAATTGCTCGCAGCCGGTACAGTAGAGTCCTTCGTAAAAACCTTTGTAGATGATTTTCCTGTCGTAAAAATCCTGGAGGACTTTCTGCACAGCTTCCTTGTGCTCTGGATCAGTGGTGCGGATAAATTTTGAGTAACTGATATTGAGTTTCGCCCATAAGTCTTTGAAAATGAGAGCAATCTCAGCGACGAAGATTTCCGGCGGCTTACCGGCTTCTTCAGCCCTCTTCTCTATATTCATCCCGTGTTCATCCGTGCCCACGGAAAAAAATACCTCTTTCCCCGAGAGTCTCTGATAGCGCGCCACGCAATC
>Ga0209343_10002839_pt1 | contig 22104 bp, 21 predicted proteins | sample RifCSPlowO2_02_FD_184026 | JGI IMG/M metagenome (GOLD analysis project Ga0209343, IMG submission 184026) | Groundwater microbial communities from Rifle, Colorado - Rifle CSP2_plank lowO2_0.2 (SPAdes) (version 2) | ecosystem: Environmental > Aquatic > Deep subsurface > Groundwater | place... | reverse complement strand
CCGCGGGGTGGAAATCGCGTGTGTGATGAAAAAAGCAGGTTTGTCTTTTTCCATCGCACACGTTGTTTCCAACGGCGGCACTTCTCATATAGGGAGAACGTTATCGGAAATAACAAAAATTTTTTACCCCTTGACGTAAAACAATATGAGTGAACAATACAAACGTCCAGAACAACCAAAACCTCGAGAATTTACGATCGATGAGCTCGTTCCTTACTGGAAAAGAATTGTCGAAGCAATTCAAGCCGCCCCGCCAGACGAAGAATCGCAAGCGTCAGAAGATACTCGTGATGACAGCGAGGGCGCATACATTAAAGGTGAGGCGGGGCGGGAAAGTCTCGACAAAAAAGGTGCTCAACCGCATGTTGTCAAATTCCCAGATTTTGAGACTTTAATGGTTGCCTTTTCTGCAAACGAAATTTTGTCGAGACTTTTACCAGAGGAGCAAATTAGTGCCATGATTGAACATGAACGAGCTCATCTCGACGAAGCTAAAAAGCATGGCTACGACACTCAAATAGGTCTGTCCATTACTCAAACGCCTGAAGGCAGTTACGCGTTTACTCCTTTTATTACAGTATCTATCGATTTAGACGCAGTTGATGAAGCTGAAGTTCGTAAACATCTACAAGATATTGCGGGAGCACCCGGGCATGATGTTTCCGATAGCGACAAAAGGAAATTCTAAAATGACGGGGTAAAAAATTTTTGTTACATCCGATAACAATGAATATGCGGTTCAAGAAATAGTGATGATTTTGATTTAATTTCAAAGGTATCACTATTTCTTTCACCCAAACCGCGCGGTTGAAATTGAAGGGCTGAAGTGCTAAAATACAGTTACATAAAAATGGAAGTTTGTGCTGATTACAACGGCGCGGCTTCGCATATTCATGGACGTTGTACGAAATTGAAAAACTTTTAAAATAGAGGAAATTTGCGATTTTTATTTATTAAATTAACAAACCTATGAATTACATTACCTTGCTGATAGCCGTCATTGCCGTGTTTTTTTCGGGCTATTGTTATTTACAAATAATGCGTGAAAAAAAGAGAAATAGAATACTACAATCGTTTGTCGCAGGAATAATTAGGAGTATTAGCGACTATCACAGCAAAACAGACAGTATTTCGCCAGAAGATGTTCCCGAAAAAAACACCCAACTTCCCATTTTTTACAGAAAAATCTTAGATAACATTCAGTACGAATTTTCAAAAGATTTTTGGATGAAGCCATATGAAGAGTGGTTGAAACAAGACAGATTGATATTCAACGATGAAAAGTATGGCAATGACGGCTTTAACTTTATTTATTGGGATTTTTTCGATGATCTGCTTAGACAGTGGCATTCCGGAGAATTGCTTTCAGCAAAAGATAAAAGCATGCTTGATGAAAGCGTGAAAGTTACCGAAGAAAATGTTGGTGAGCTTCAGGGCGAAATCGCAATGTATAGAGATTTGTTAAAAGGCGAACTAGATGACAGCAATTTTACAAAAGCCGATATTGATAACAGACTATTTATGATGTTTAATCACGTCAAAAAAGAACATCGCGATCATCTCAAAAATGAAATTCTAAAAAGGTATAAAAATCGCAAATAATTTTATAAAAAGTTTTTCAACATCGTACAACACGGCATATGCGGTTCCGCTACGCTCCACCCATATTGCTAACGCAACATCGCATATGCCGATACGTTGTGTGAAATAAATTTTATTCTATCAGCATGAAAACACTTATTCTTGCATCAAGCGGAAATCTCATCGCCGCCAATAATCTAAACCATTTTTTGCCTAAACCTTTAAGTGAGGCGAAAATTTTGTATGTAACGACGGCCTCAAAAAAGGTGAATGACTCAAGTTATGTCGAACGGACTCGGCAAAAAATGGATGAGCTGAACTTCTCCTATACTGAATTTGATATCGTCGGTAAATCTGAAGAAGAATTAAAAAAGGCACTTAGCGATAGTGATATTTTGTATGTTGAGGGTGGAAACACATTTTATCTGCTTCAAGCCGTCCGTGACACCGGTTTTGAAAAGATTGTTAAAGAAGCGATCGAAAATGGACTTGTTTACTGGGGCGTAAGTGCTGGAGCATATATCGCTTGTCCATCAATCATCATGGCAACATGGTCTGATCGCTTTGATAGGTGTGGTGTCACGGACTGGACTGCGATGAATCTCGTGCCTTTTTTCATTAAGGCTCATTACACGCCCGACATGTTGGGAACATTAAAGGAGAAATCAAATGATTTACAGCTTCCACTGCGCGTGCTGAATGATGATCAAGTGGTGATGATGAAAGACGGAGAAGTTCAGCTCACTGGAGGCGGCGATGAGTTGATACTATAAAGCAACTCGATAGGCCAACGACGAATAAAATTTACATCACATAACACGGCGTATGCGGCTACAGGAAAACAACTCATTTAATGGATTAAGGAATGTTGTTTTCCTTTCGCCCAAATCGGCTTCCGTTTCGGCGGTAGCGCTCCGCGCAATTATACCGCCTTCACTCCAGCCGACTTCGCATACGCCGAAACGTTAAACGAAATTATTCATTCATTATGAACAACAACTATTACGTCTATGTTTATATTGATCCTCGGAATTACGAGGAGTTTTACTATGGCAAAGGCAAAGAAAGCAGAATGAAAGCCCACCTCAAGGACGATAGCGATACAGAAAAGGCCAAAAAAATTAAGGTGATACAAAAGGAAGGGCTGGAACCTATTATTAAAGTAGTCGCAAAAGGCCTGACCGAAAATGAAGCATTTTTAATAGAAAAAACTTTAATCTGGAAACTTGGAAAAAATCTAACCAACATTTCGTCAGGCCATTTTGCAGATAAATTTAGACCCCATAATACTTTTCACTTGAATCTTAATAGCTTTGATTTTGAAAACGGAATTTTCTATGTGAATGTCGGTGAAGGTGAAACAAGAGCATGGGAAGATTGCCGAAATTTTGGCTTTTTAGCGGCTGGCCAAGGCGTTCAATGGAGTGGCCCACTAAAAACATTAAATGCAGGTGATATTGTTGTAGCTTATTTAAAGGGCAAAGGTTATGTTGGTATCGGTAAGGTTGTTGAAAAAGCTAAACGAGTGCTCGATTTTCGGATTGATGGAAAATCGCTAAAAAGCCAAAATTTAGTCTGCACAGGACTTTTCAATAATTCTGATAACGAAAATTCCGAATATTTAGTCAAAATCAAATGGATTAAAAGTGTTCCAGCCGACGATGCAAAATGGAAAAATTCTTTTGGCCTTTTCACAACTCAATTGATTAAGGCATCTCTTGAAAATCAGGTCAAAACAATTAAGTTTCTAGAAGATGAGTTTGAGGTGAGCTTTCAAAACATAATGAATGAATAACATCGTTTAACAGCGTGTATGAGGTTCAAGAAAAAGTGCGTAAATAATTTTCAAAGGTTGCACTTTTTCTTTCACCCAAATTTCGCCTCCTCTATAATAGAGAATAAGGAAGTCGGCGAAACTTCTCATACACGCAAACGTTATCCGACATACATTTTTTTATTGTCATCAATACTTAGTAAGTTTTACTTGAGAACAACGACGCAAAACAAAATTTTTCCGACTATTTTTGAAGGGGAATAAGGAAAGGGGTTACTATTTTGATGCTCCCTCGGGTCGCTCCGAGGTGCTTTATTAAATTGACGATTTGAGATACAATACAGGTGATAAATGTAGAAGCTATGGATAAGCCGTATTTCGAAAAAAATAACTTCAAACTGTACCACGCCAATAGCATTGACCTGCTGGCTGAACTCCCCGAAAACTCGGTGGACATGATTTTTGCTGATCCACCATATCTCCTATCAAACGGCGGTTTTACGGTTCACGCCGGCAAAATGGTGAGTGTAAACAAAGGAGAATGGGACGTTAGCAACGGTCTAAAAAAAGATTTTGAGTTTCAATTATGAATTTATCATTTGACACAAAATTGTCTTGTAAATATACGAATTTGTCACAGAAAATAAGAGTACTGACGGAAGATTGGGTTGATAAACAAGTATACTGTCCAAATTGCGGTCATTTAGATATTGATAAGTATGAAAATAATAAACCAGTCGCTGATTTCTTTTGCGCGAATTGTCGAGAAGACTATGAATTAAAAAGTAAAAAAAATTCCGTTGGAATAAAAATAGTTGATGGTGCTTATCGAACAATGATTGAAAGATTGCAAAGCACCAATAATCCAAATTTCTTTTTTCTAAATTACGACCTAAGCAGCTTTTCTGTTTTAAATTTTCTTGTTATTCCAAAACATTTTTTTGTTCCAGATATTATTGAAAAACGTAAAGCATTATCACAAACAGCAAGACGCGCTGGCTGGATTGGTTGTAATATATTACTACAAAGCATCCCTCAAACAGGAAAAATATTTTTTGTAAAAAATCGTCAAATTGAACCGAAAGAAAATGTCATCACAAACTGGCAAAAAACACTTTTTTTAAGAGAAGAAAAAGAAATAAGTGCAAAGGGTTGGTTGTTGGATGTTATGAACTGTATTGAAAAACTACAAAAGAAGGAATTTTCACTCAATGAAGTTTATCCGTTCGAAAAATTATTGAACAAAAAACATCCAGACAATAAACATGTTAAAGACAAAATTCGTCAGCAATTGCAAGTTTTGCGGGATAAAGGGTATCTCGAATTTACCAGTCGAGGAAATTATCAACTAACATAAAATTATGACAATCAAACTCTCACCATTTTTTGCAAAAATTATTTTATGTTTTAATCCGTTTAGCCGGCTCAAAGTCATGTGCCGTGGATATAGTGAGGATTTTGAAAATTTTACCGAACTTGTTTGGGATGACGACAAATATTTGAATTTTTTAGACGAAGATGCATACCCACAATTTCAGTTATGGTATGTTTAAAACTATAATTTTTTATAATAAGGAGTTTTGAAAAAAAGGAATTCACCCCCAATCACTCTGCTTATCTATTAAGTTCAAATATTCAAATAAATAATATGCCGAAAAATAATCACAAAATCACTATCAAAAACGAACTAACCGAATTTCTCCTTTACACAGCTCCAAGCGGCAAGGTAAAAGTAGAAATATACTTTCATGACGAAAATATCTGGCTCACTCAAGACAAGATGGCCAAATTATTCGGCGTGCAACAGCCTGCTATTGCCAAACACTTGAAGAATATTTTTGAAAGCGGTGAATTGCTCGAAAATTCAGTTCATTCCATTTTGGAATATACTGCCAGTGACAGCAAAAAGTACCAAACTAAATTTTATAATCTTGATGCCATAATTTCCGTTGGATATCGGGTAAATTCAGCACAAGCCACTCAATTTCGTATTTGGGCGACAGAAAGGCTTAAAGAGTATATCATCAAGGGTTTCACCATGGATGACGAGAGGTTAAAAAATGGAAAATATTTTGACAAAGATTACTTCCTTGAACTCTTGGAGAGAGTCCGTTCCATTCGTGCCAGTGAAAGAAAAATTTATCAGCAAATTACGGATATTTTTGCTGAATGCAGCATAGACTATAACCCTACATCAGAAATTGCTAAAAATTTCTATGCAATGATTCAAAATAAATTTCATTTTGCCATTACTGGCAAAACCGCAGCTGAAATCATTTATGAAACGGCAAGCAAGCAAAAGCCTTTTATGGGACTCAAAACTTGGAAAAATTCGCCAACAGGCAGAATTCTCAAGTCAGACACAATTATTGCCAAGAATTATCTTAATGAAGATAAAATAAAAAAATTGGAAAGAGGCATTGTTGGCTATTTTGATTATATTGAAAGGCTAGTTGAAAATCGCACAACTCTCACGATGGAAAAGTTGGCTGAATCTGTAAATAATTTCTTGAAGTTTAATAAGTACGAGGTACTGAAAGGTAAAGGCGCTATTTCTCATGCTCAAGCGGAGCAAAAAGCATTTCAGGAATATGATAAATATAATAAAACACAGAAAATAGAGTCTGATTTTGATAAATTCGTGAAATCTTTACCGATAGGAGAAAAATAATGTGTTTTGTCTTTTGGCCATTCACCCCTCGTATACTGATGTCAAATAATACCTGTGAATAAATCAATCAATTGATACCTGACTATCGACAGACAGAGAATACGGATGTTCTTTCAAATTGTGATAGATTTCACATAACAGTTTTCTGGCAATAGCTGAAAGGCAGGTGTAATAATGTTTGCCTTCCGTTCTCTTTTTAGAATAATACTCTTTGTATTTTTCATTATGCATCATCACACCCCAAGCCGACTGGAACAGGAAGTAACGAATGGTTTTTGAACCTCTTTTTGAGAGTTTGCTTTTCCCTCTGACCGAGCTACCACTTTCTCGTATGGACGGATCCATTCCGGCAAAAGCAACTATTTGTTTATGATTTTTGAATCTGTCAATGTTTCCAAGTTCGGCTATTATTGCTTTTAGATGCAATTCTGACAAACCTTTGATTTGGGGGATTTTTACGGTAATGCCTTTGATAATAACTTGTTTTATTTTTTTCAGTTGAGTGGCAAAGTTCTTTTTTGTTTCCAGTAACATTTCTTGCTCAAAATCATTTTCAATACTCAAGCTCTTGGCGCTACTGAGACGGTTGTTGACCTGTTGTAGTTGTTTCTTGAGAAAATGAAATAGTCTAATATTCCGCTTAAACAACACCTCTTGTCTGCTTTCAGCATAGGTGTGGAGATTTTCCAAAAGGCCAATTCTGGCAAGGAGAAGCGCGTCTTTTTTATCTGTTTTGATTTTTCTAATCTGTGATGACAAGTGTTTTTTCGTAATAATCGGATTGATGACAAAGACCTTTTTAAATCCTTTTTCAATTAATGCAAATGTGATACCATAATGGTATCCTCCAGTGGCTTCGATCACTATTGGTATGTCCCGTACTTCTTGGCAATTCTGTAAAGCTTTGACCAAGCTGGGAATGCTGTGGTGGTCGTTGCCATATTGGAGGTTGTTGGTTGTTTGGTCTAAATTGATCAGACCCACATCGAGTTTCCCTTTGGAAACATCGATGCCGATTGATTGCACCATACAATTATTTCTTATTAGATAAATTAAATGGCAATCACCAATTTTAAAGACATTCTCGTTTGATATTGAAGCATTTCCAAGAGTGGAAAGCCTAACCAGTTTATCGGTCTTTATTTAGAAAAAGTGATGGCCAAAGCTATACATCATTTACTTTCTTAGGGGGGTTAATTCCCAAGGGGTGATGATGAATGTACAGCTTTTGCCATGTATTATATCATTGATTTGTAGTATAACTGACTTTCCCCTCTGCCCTTCGCCCAAAACGGAAAAATTTTGTTTTGCTAGTGATTAAGACAGAGAACGAAATGGAACGAATAAAAAAATGTACGATCGGATAACAGCGTGTATGCGGTTCAGAAAATAGAGGCATTCAATTTTTAATGGAAGCTCTATTTTCTTCTCCCATATTCCGCACACTTCTGAATTTAATGGAAGGTGCGGAACATCGCATACACGCGGACGTTCAGCAACATCGCTCGCTCCGCTCGCGTATGTTGCTGAACGGGGCGCGCTTGCAGTGTTGTTCAGCTAGTCGCTCGCGCGAGCTCGCGACATCGCCGAACAACGCTTCTCCGGTTCGCTCCGCTCACCCAAATTTTGCTTCGTCCCCCGCCAAGGCGGGGTCCGAGGCAAAACTTCGGAGAAGCGCGCCCCGTTAAGTGAAATTTTGCCCAATTTTTTACCACTTTAATATGGATTTCAAATTTAAAAGAAAAAGGCTTAATGAAATTCCAACAGAAAAACTTTTGGATGAACTTGAAAAAGTTGCAAAACATTTCAAGTATATAGAATTTGCTGCTCGAGATTTCGATAAAATGGGTGGCATTAGCGCCACAACAGTTATTAACCGTTTCGGCGGCTGGAAAGAAAGCTTAAACGCCTTAAAAAAACATCTCCAAAAAAAGGGGTTAAATTTCTCTCCACGTCCTTATGATCCTAGGCGAATTCTTTCTGATAAAGAATTGTTTGATGAAATGGAACGAATTTGGAAAAAAGTAGGACAACGTCCCTCTGAAACTGAATGGAAAATGTCAAATCCAAAAATTTCTTACAGTTGCTATATGAGACGTTTTGGCGGTTGGATAAATGCATGTAAAAAATTTATTGAATATAAAATGGGTGAAGAAATTTTAGAAGATGAGGTTTTTTCAGGGGAAAATGAAGATATAAAAACACAACAAAAAAATAAAACAAGCCAAGGGAAAAGTACTAGAAATATTTCTCTCGCTCTAAGAATAAAAGTCTTAAATAGAGATAATTTTCGGTGTGTTTTTTGTGGAAAAAGTCCAGCCACAGATATTGGTGTAAAACTAGAAATTGACCACATTAAGCCTTTTTCTAAAGACGGTAAAAGCACACTAGAAAATTTACAAACACTATGTCACCAATGTAATTTAGGAAAAAGTAATAATGAAAAAATTGGGCAAAACATCACTTAACAGCCGATATGTGGTTTAAGAAAAAGAGTAATAAATATTTTCAGCGGATACTCTTTTTCTCTCACCCATATTTCGCACAAATTTAATTTTAATGGAATGTGCGAAACATCGCATATCGGCGTACATTATACGCAAGTTTCGGGAGCGCGCCGCTACGGAAAAAAACTTTTATTAAAGAATAAACTTAAAGAATTAATTATGAAAAACATAGTAAAAATTCCATTGATAGTTATTGGCGTTTTTGTCGCTGTTATTGTTTCCATGGCCGCCTTGAAGCTCTGTCCTCCACAGGGACCCTGGACCATGCCACCGTGGTGTGAAGGTGGAATCGAATTGCCAAAAACCCCGACAGTCACTCTGCCAACGATACCCCAAACGCAGGGAGGCTATAAGTTCACGGTGACAGTTCCTTTAAATACGCCCCAGCATACTGTGGTGTTCCTGGAGTTTCCATCAGCTTCACTGCGAATGAACAAAAAAGCAGCTAATGTTTGGGAAATAAATCTTGCGGCGCTCCCTGGAAAAACATATCGGTATAACAGGAACAATTGGGGATTTGTTGCTGCAGAGGAGTTTTCCCCGGATTCTAAAACAACCTATAGAACAATAGATAAAAACCGGAAAGAATTCAATGATACAATTATGAAATGGAGATGGCTTCCTGAAGCGGGTTATGAGATGCCGAAAATCCCTACGAAAGCGGGGGAAATAGCGTTTTCTCCGAGAATAAACGGGGAAAGATTCCAGAAAGGAGTTTTGTTTGTTGACTTTTGGTGGGGTAATTTTGCAGACTTGCTTAATAGCACTCATGCTAAGCTAAAAGAGGATAAAGTTGAATGGATTGAGATTGCTCCTCCCTGGGATTATAAACAGGTAAATCCTACCCCTATAATAACTTCTGAAGGATTTGGTCACACATACTCTGACGAAGAAATTAACCTTCATCTAAAGAAGATGAAAGCAGACGGCTTTAAAGTTTTCATGAGCTCGCAAATATGCTGTGTCAGTACAGACAGTGCATCTTTTTCTGACGAATGGTGGAATGCGTGGTTTGAGCAGTATGAAAACTATGTTATGTATTTTGTTGATTTAGCGAACAAGTATGATGTTGAAGCGCTTGTTATTTCCGGGGATCAAATTGCCTTGGAGAAGAAGCCAACAAATCATAAAGAAAAACTTGAGGATATTTATTCAAAAGCAAAACAGAAATATAAGGGAAAGCTGGGCAGATTGTTTTTCCTGGGCGGAAATATTAACAACATTCATGAGCTTTGGCCAAATCCAAATGACGCTCCTTTCATGGATAGATGGGATTTCTTCTCAATAAATATGTGGACTGGTTTGACAATAAAAAACAATCCCACACAAGAAGAACTCTACTCTAATACCAAAAAAATATTTGATGAAAGATTAAAGCCCTTTTATGATTCTTACAAGAAACCAATAGTATTACAGCAGGTTGCCTATCCGAGCATTGACGGCGGTCTGAAATCAGAGGTTGGTGTCGATGACCCCGCCATTGCATTATGGGAGCCTTATTCTGATAAATATACTCTTGATTTGGAAGAACAAGCAATGGGATTTGAGGCAATATTAAAAAATGCCGCAGAAACAAACTACATAACCGGAGTTTATCCGTTTACATATTGGCCTGATGATTTTCCTATGACCAAAGAATACAATATTAGAGGAAAACCTGCGGAAAAAATATTAATGAAGTGGTATAGCGGAATCAAGGATTAATTTTTTGGGGGCTCGCCCCTGAACTCTTCGGGAACTTCGTTGCCTCGCCCTCGCTACATTACGAAAATGATCAAATTTATATATGAAAAAACAAAAATTCACCAAGGCATACGCCAGAGACTTCTCTATAATTATGGAAGAAGCGTGGTATTATGCTCTCTCAAAAGGACTTTGGGATATACTTATGAAGGTGGCCAACTCTGCCATGCCGCGATCATATCGAGAGAATTAAAAATTCCCTGTATTATTGGGACAAAAAACGCTAGTGAAACATACAAAAATGGGGATTTAATTGAAGTAAACGCAGATAAGGGAATCGTAAAAAAAATTAAACAAAACACTTAGTTTCTATCTCTTGACAACATATAAACTAAAATGTTAGATAGTTTGCGTGCAGATTAAGCATGATATCATAACCGTGAAATTGGCCAATTTATTACAACTTTTCACGGTTATCTTGACAAAATAGTGAAAATGGTGTATAATAGGGGTATTATTCACTATTAATAATAAATATGCCCAAAACACTACACATTTTCAATACAATATCGCAGTTAAGAGAGAGATTTTATACCGTGGCTGTTGGCAAACAGGCACTTTTAAAATTAATCAGCGAAGCAGAAGTGGCCGAGCAGGTATATAATTCAAACGCCATTGAAAATAGCACGCTCACACTGGAAGAAACAGAAAAAATACTTTTACAAATAGATTTGGATCGATACATCACTGAACGAGAAATGTTTGAGGCAAAAAATTTGGCGCGAGTAGTGTCATATATTGACCAAAGAGCCAAGGAACAAGAGCTCTCCATGGAAGTAATTTTATCACTTCATAAAATGTTGATTTCCAATATTCGTGACGATGTTGCCGGAAGATTTAGAAAAGATAGTGAATTCGTGCGTGTCGGCAGCCATATTGCTCCTAACCCCAAAGAAGTGTTTGATCGTCTGGAAAAAATGTTGTCCGAATATAATGCCACAAGTCATAAAAATATAATTAAACGGATTGCGAAGTTGCATCTTGCTTTTGAATATACTCACCCATTTTGCGATGGTAATGGCCGCATTGGGCGAGTAATAAATAATTATTTATTGATACGAGAAGGATTTGTGCCAATAAATATAAAATTTATTGACAGAAATAAATATTACGAAGCATTTAAAGAATTTGATGCCAAAGGCGCGGCTGCTATTATGGAAGAAATAGTCGGCAAAGCGCTTACCAATAGTTACCACAAACGGCTAGCGTATTTGGAAAGCGCGCAGATTATGACGCTCGCTGAATATGGAAAAATAAATAAAATATCGCATTCTAATTTGATCAATAAAGCCAATAGACAAACAATAGAGGCATTCCTCGAAAAGGGGGTATGGAAAATTGGCGGTGCTCAAAAAAATAATGTAAACAAATCGGAAAGGCGCACCTAATATGTTGTGTGCGATATGGCTGCGGGGCATTCGCCCCTTACCCCTCTGCCCCTTCGCCATATTGTGTGAGCGAATTCGCCCCCCCTTTTTTTGCCCCCAGCGATTGAGTGACGAGCAAAAAAAACAAAAAGCATAAAAATTTTACAACGCCTAACAGCCGATATGCGGTTCATCCCGCCTCCTCAATTATATTTTACAAGGAATGGCGGAACTCACCAATATTTCGCACAAATTTAATTTTTAAGGAATGTGCGAAACATCGCATATCGGCGTACATTCAGCAACATATACTTTCCCTTTTATGGCCAACGCCTTACACTTTTCTATAATGGGACTGTCGCCAAATGGCCGAAATGTCATCCCCGCGAAAGCGGGGATCCAGAAAATTGGCTTAAATATGCGAACTCTGGATTCCCGTTTTCACGGGAATGACAAAAAAACAGCATTCGACGACAATGCTTATCCAAAGAAAAACTTTCGGCGATGTCTAAAACTCTTTTAAAACTGGGGTCGTCAGATTCCAGATAAATTTGGAGGATTCCACGACCATCCCCCCATTCTTTGGTTCTGCATTTGGTCGAGTTATTTTTTTCTGGATTTGTTGTTATCTCTCGGTTTTCGCCACTTAGTTCGTTCATATCATTTTGGGTTAAATTTTAAATGTCTTACTTACTTTTTTATAGGATATCCAATTAAAATATTTCTCTCTCTAAAACGCAAGTGGTAACCTGTGGAAAACTTTTGACAGAATTCCTTAATATGGTATACTCTAAATATCTAACTAAACCATATTAAGCATTTTATATGACCTATTTACCACCAATCGTGAAAGCCCGTCTGGAAGAAAAACTCGCCAAACTAAACAAGCTCCGTCCCTTGCCTAAATCAGCAGTACAAAAACTTCGGGAAAAATTTCAAATAGAGATGACCTACAACTCCAACGCGATTGAAGGCAACTCTTTAACCTTAAAAGAGACTTTTTTAGTTATTAACGAAGGCATAACTATAAAAGGCAAACCTTTAAAAGACCACCTTGAAGCCAAAAACCACCAAGCCGCATTGGAATATTTGTATGACCTGGTAGATAAAGACAAAAAGCACACCGTTTCTGAAGTGCTAATACGCAATTTACATCAAATTATTATTCAAGAAACTGATAAAGAGTGGGCCGGGAAATACCGAAACGCCAATGTGATTATTGGCGGAGCTAAACATACGCCGCCAGACGCTCTGGAAGTGCCACAAAAAATGCGTGACTTAATAAGCTGGCTCAACTCACAAAAAAGCAAAACTAACATTGTTGAGCTTTCTGCCCTACTTCATCACAAACTAGTACACATTCATCCATTTTTTGATGGCAACGGTAGAACAGCGCGACTTACAATGAATTTATTACTAATGCAAGCCGGATATCCACTGGTTATTATTTTGAAAAATGACCGCAAAAAATATTATGATGTGTTAGATAAGGCGGACAGCGGTGAATATGAACCACTGGTAAAATTTATTGCTCAATCCATTGAGCGTTCGCTTGATATTTATTTAAAAACATTAACTCCCGCAACAATAAAACAGGAAAAGTTTCTGACACTCGCTGAAATATCTAAGAATACTCTCTTTTCTGCTAAATATTTAAATTTACTCGCAAGACAGGGGAAACTCGAAGCTCACAAAGAAGGCAGAGATTGGTTGACTTCAAAAGAAGCGATTGAACGATATTTGAAGAATAGGACAAGACAACGAAAAGTGTAATGAACTCTTGGCTTCGGGGCATCCACCCCAGCCCCTCTTGCTCCTCGGAATTTTGGCAAACCCCCATATGCCTAAACATTAGGCGAAATAAATTGTTTCTACCACCCTGTCTCTTCCGGACAGATCTTTTTTTATTTCAACCACCGCCTTGGGAAGATATTTTTCAATGAGTCTGACGATTGGTTTGGATTGCGACGGGTCTATTTCGAAAAAGACAGATATCGGATATTGGATATTGGATATTGGAGAACGAATTTGTTTGAGAAGTTTTTCATACAATCCAAGCCCTGTTTTGCCGGCGACAAGAGCGTTCTTTGGCTCACGCTTGATTGACGCTGACTGCCGATATTGTTTTAAGGTGAGATATGGGAGGTTGGCGGTGATGATGAGCGCGTGAGTTTGTGGGCGCGCAAGTTTGCAAGTTTTAAGAAGTGGCGTAAGAAGACTGCCGTGGAGAAATTTTATTTTGACGCCGTGTTTTTTCGCGTTGAGCCGAGCGATTCTTAGCGCGACTTTTGAGATATCAATCGCAAAAATTTTCAGTGATGAAGTGATGTGGTGATGAAGTGATTTAGTAATCGCGATTGGGATACAACCACTCCCAGTACCAACATCAATCAATATCGTCCTATGTCCTATGTCTTCGGTCATAAGGCATTCAATAACGCTCTCCACCAACACCTCCGTCTCCGGCCTTGGAACCAAAACACTCTTATTCACCGCGAAATCCAACCCAAAAAAATCTTTATGCCCGGTCAAATACGCCAACGGTTCTCCTCTCTCTCTTTTTCTAATCAACTTGCAAACTTGCGCACTTGCAAACTTGCGCACTCCACACTCGCCATGCGCAATCACAAACTCTCTTGTCTTTTTTAAAACAAAAGCAATAATTAATTCCGCGTCCAACAAATCAATTCGCTCGCGCGCCTGTTGAAGAAGTTGCTTGATAGTAGTCTGGCGCATTAAATTCAAACATTGTTATTCCAATATGGCCGACAGCGCGAATTCTTTTTTTAAATTTCCAGTTATGATTGATAAACCAAATCACACTGTTGCTTTCATAACCATCGTATTGCAAGAAAAAAATTTTATCTCTATTTTTGGTGTGTTCCGCCATCCAAACTTCGTATTCTTCATCAGAAGGAAACAGGCTTTGCCAATTGTAACGCACAATTCTTTCTTCCAGACTCAAATTATCCGGCATCGGATACACCCCTTCAACCGGAATTGAACCTTGATAATATTTTTTTATCACCAGCTCTTCATTAAATGGAATTACCAGAATGGCGCTATTGGGTGTTTCATTTTTTTCTATATACTTCGTAATTGAATACCAAGAAAAAATCGGACCGGTGGCGATGGCCAAAGTGGATGGAATAAATATAACGAGAAAAAGCGCGGTAACAGCCAGTCGCGCGGTTTTATCCGCGATTTGGTCAAATGTCCAAGCAATAAGCAAAGCGAAACCGGGCAAAGAAAAAACAAAATACTTGGTGACATACTGCCCGAAAAATGAACCCAGCAGAGCGGGAATAAAACTCCAGAGCATTAAAACAAAAAGCCGGTTTTTATTTTTTTGCTCCTGTTGCGAAAAAACTCTGATCGCGTAAAAAATTATTCCCAGCAAAATAACCGCGAACAACGTGAGAATAAACTCCGGAACACCCGTGTTTACAAAAAGAGTATTTAAAATCGTTAATATATTGGAAGATTCGCTGTTATAGGTGAAAAACCAACCATAGAGACTGCGAGAATTAAGTTTTGGCAGAAGCGAGGGAATAAACCAGAGGCTCCAGATTAGCAAGGAAAAAAACTGCGTAAGCAATAATTTTTTCCGCGCCGCATTGTCCGCTTTAAAATATACAAGCGCGAGGACTTGAATAACAATTACCGTCAAGGCGGTCAAATGCGAATAAAGCAGTAAAACTTGCGTCAAAAAAAACATCGGCCAAGTCCAGCGGCTGATTTTTTGTTCCACGAATATGTTTATGAACCAATAAAAAGACAGCGCCGTCAAAAACACAAACAAAGCATACGTTCTGGTCTCCGTGCTGACAAAGAGATGAATGCCTGACAAAGAAACAATTAAAGAAGAAACAATCGCGGCGCGGCGGGAAATCCATTTTTGGCCGAGATAATACACGAACGCGATGGTTATTAAACCAAAAATCAACGAGGGAATCCGCACCGTCATTTCACCTTGGCCAAAAATATTAATCCACCCGCGCAAAACAAGATTATATAAAAAAGGATTGGTTTCCAAGAGCCAATATTTAATCGCCTTCCCCCACGGCAAAAGGCTGTAATGCACGCTGAACATTTCATCAAACCACCAAGTGCCGCGGACAAACAAAAGATTGACACGCAAGGCGGCGGCAACGGCGAGTACAATAAACAGGGGATAATATTTTTGAAACCAAAACTTCATAGCGTTAATTACCAATTTTCAATTTTCATAATTTTCAAAAAAATTTTCAAATCAAAAATTTTAAATTTTTTCTGAAAATTGGTAATTGAAAATTGAACATTTATTTTGTTTCATTATCAGCTTTTCTTAACGCCTCCGTTACATTCTCTAAATCCCCTCCCAAAATAGTGGTGATATTGCTCCAATTCTGATGAATCCGATGGTCGGTGATGCGATCCTGCGGGAAATTGTAGGTGCGAATTTTTTCGCTGCGATCACCGGTGCCGATTTGGCTTTTGCGTTTTGCGTCAAGTACCGCCTGTTGTTTCTGCCGATCAATTTCACAGAGCCGCGCGCGCAAGACATTCATCGCCTTCAACTTGTTCTGTATTTGCGAACGTTCGTCCTGACACTGCACGATTAATCCGGTCGGAATGTGAGTAATCCTGATCGCGCTGTAAGTGGTATTGACGCTTTGCCCGCCGTGTCCGCCGGCGCAGAAAGTATCCACGCGCAAATCTTTGGCATTAATCGCGAATTCTTTTTCTTCAATTTCCGGCATGACCGCCACGCTGGCGGTGGAAGTGTGAATCCGGCCGGCTTTTTCCGTTTCCGGAGTTCTCTGCACGCGGTGCACGCCCATTTCATATTTCATGTCTTTGTAAACTCCTTGCCCTGAACCTGTGCTTCGGCTCGGCTCAGCACCAAGGGAAAAAATGACTTCTTTAAAACCGCCGATGCCGATTCTACTTTCAGAAATTAACTTGCTTTTCCAATGTTTTTTTTCTCCATATTTCATATACATACGCATCAAATCGCCGGCAAATAACGCCGCTTCATCCCCGCCGGCGCCGGCGCGGATTTCCACAATGACATTTTTGCCGTCCAGAGGATCTTTGGGTGTGGTTAACTCAACAAGTTCTTGCTCCAACAAATCTTTTTTAGTCCGCAATTCCAGCGCCTCAACTTCGGCCAACTCGCGCATAGCGTTATCGGTTTCCTCGTTAACTATCAATTCTGTTTCCACCAAACTTTTTTCCAACGCTTCCAGTTCGGTTATCTTTTCCACTAATAATTTTAAATCATCATACTCCCGCGCCGCGGCTTTCAGCTTTTTTTGGTCAGCAATAACAACAGGATTCTGCAGATCCTGCTCCAATTGCAAGTATTTCTTTTTTAGTTGCGTATACCTATCTATCATATACCAATTATATCAAAAAACAGACCCGCTGTTAAGCAAAATCTGTTCCACAAAACAACGGCTATTTTTTTTCTTTTGTTCCGGAAGTCTTGGCGATTTTTTTAATCGCTTTGGCGGCGTGTTTGGCTTTTTTGCCCAAATGACCGGACGCGGCTTTGGCAACTTTAGCGACTTTTTCCTGATACTTCTCCACACGGCGGGCGGTGTCAACGAATTTCTGCTTGCCGGTGTAGAACGGGTGGCACAAATTACAGAGCTCCACGCGGATTTCCTTCAAAGTTGAGCCAACCATAAAAGTGTTACCGCAGGCGCAGGTTACTTTCGCGTTTTCGTAATAAGCTGGATGGATGTCTTTTTTCATAAGTAGCAAAGATTACAAGGTTATAAAGTGGCCATATTGTATTATGTTGCGCGGGAAAAGTCAAGGGCTTTGATGTGGCAGAATTTTTGTGTTAAATTAAGGGTAATTTATAAATGATTAAGCTATGACAGAACAGGGAGAGCACCAACATTATCAAATTAAAACCCCCGCTTACCAGAAGGAGAAAACGTAGCCTGGGGAGACGCCAAGGCATCTCTCTCCATGGCGCTTTCTTTGGCAATTGTTTCTTCTTCTGACAAGTCGGGGTTTTTTTATTTGTCTTCCTGTTGATAAACAGGTTTATTGCCTTTTTACCGCTTTTATGTTATACTCTCTTCACCGTTGATTCTACCCCTAAAACACCTTTTTTATGCTTCCAAAAATATTACTTATTGTCCAAGCAATTAGCGCCATATTATTAGTCGTTGTGGTCCTGCTCCAGCAAAAAGGCTCGGGGCTGGGCGCAGCTTTTGGCGGTTCCAGCAATATCTTCAGCACCCGCCGAGGTATTGACAAAGTTCTTTTCCGCGCCACCATCGCGATAGCGGTGATTTTCTTCGGCGTGGCAGTGGCAAGTTTAATGGTTTGATTTTTGTCGCCCACTTCTAATTATGGTTTCTTCCTTGTTTTCTTATTTAAAAAATATAACTGTTAAAATTGTTCGTCGTTGCCGCGCTAAACCGCTTAAATCCGTCCGGCATGATTTTAAATTATTGCAAAGGGCAAAGGGTAGATTTTGGCCGAAATTTTCGCAACTGTGGCATGTGCGCAGATTATTTTCTCCAGCGGAAAAAAAGGTGATTAAAATAAGTTTTTTTGTTTTGTTATTAAGTTTGTCGTGGGTCGGCTGGCGTTTTACCGACGCGCATATAGTTCAAATGCCGGCTAATGGCGGCCGCTATGTTGAAGCGGTGGTGGGATCGCCAAAGTCCGTGAATCCTGTTTTTGCCAGCACCAACGACGTTGATATGGATATCGCGCGCTTAGTCTTTTCCGGCCTGATGCGTTATGATGCCAAGCATCGTTTAGTGCCGGATCTGGCGGTTAAATATGATTTAAACGCGGATAAAAAAATTTACACTTTTGAATTACGCCGAGATGTTTTCTGGCATGATGGCAATCCATTCACTGCCAAAGACGTCCAATTTACAATTGAAACCATCCAGAACCCCGCTGTTAACAGCCCCCTTTTTGTCAGTTTTCAAGGTGTTGAGATTTCCGTGGTTGATGATTATACAATCCGTTTTGTTTTACCGGAGCCTTTCGGTCAATTTCTGTCGATTTTAATAGTTGGCATCTTGCCGGAACATGTTTGGTTTGATGTTCCGCCGGAGCAAATGCGTTTTTCCAATTTAAATTTACAACCGATTGGCACCGGGCCGTTTATGTTCAAAAAATTAGCCAAAGACGATACCGGATACATTTATAGTTATGAGTTGGAGCGCTTTGACAAGTATTTCCGCCAATCGCCGTTTTTAGATGAGTTTGTTTTCCAATTCTTTCCGGAATATGAGGGCTCGGCCGGCGCCATTGAAGCCTTCCGCGGCCAAAAAGTTGATGGGTTAAATTTTGTTCCCCATGCCTTGCGCGACAAGGTAGAACGCAAGCATGTGGTTTTGCATACGCCTCAACTGCCGCAATACACCGCGTTATTTTTCAATCAGGACAATCAGCCGATTTTAAAAGAAAAGTCAGTGCGCCTTGCTTTGGCTAAAGCGATTGATAAAGAAAAAATCCTACAACAAGTCTTAAAAAATGAAGGCAGTGTGATTAACGGGCCGATTCTACCCGGTTTTGCCGGATATGACGCCAACATCGGAGCGATCGCGCGTTCCATAGAAGAAGCGAATAAATTATTGGACGAAAAATGGCCGCGTGTCACTTCTGAAAATTATCGCGAAAAAAGAAAAACCGAGTTGTGGAAATTCTGGGAAGACGGCCAAAAAACGACATCATCCACAGCCAACGGAACGGCTACTTCCACGCCTGATGAGGCAGCTAAACAAAGAGCGGAAACCGACATCAACAGCCAATTGGATAGCGAGCTATCAACACCGCAAACATTTTATCGCCAAGATAAACAAGGAAAAATTTTGGAATTGAATTTAGTAACGGTAAAAAATGAAGAATACCGCAAAGCGGCCGAAATTATTGCCGGCCTGTGGCAGGAAATCGGGGTAAAAGTCAATTTAAAATTTTATGAAGTGAGAGAATTCAGCCGCGAAGTTTTGAAACCGCGCAATTACGACATTTTGTTGTACGGAGAAATCGTCGGCGACGACCCTGACCCTTTCCCCTTCTGGCATTCCAGTCAAATTGATTATCCGGGGCTAAACTTATCGCGATATTTAAACCGCAATGCCGACGCTCTGATTGAAAAAGCCCGCACGGCTGTCAATGAAGATGAGCGAACGGGATTATATAAAAAATTTCAAGAATTATTAGCAACCGAATTGCCGGCGGTGTTTCTTTATATGCCAACCTATACTTATGCCACTACTGATCGCGTAAACGGATTGGGAGTGGAGCGAATCTCGCGTCCCGCGGATCGTTTTGCCGACGTAACCGGATGGTATGTAAAAACAAACGGACAATGGCAATGGTGAATGCCCGGATGGCGGAATTGGTAGACGCGCTGGCTTCAGGAGCCAGTCCCCGCAAGGGGGTGGGAGTTCAAATCTCCCTTCGGGCACAATTTTTCCTCCTAAACTAGGTTCTATCAAGTAGAAAATATTATTATTTTTGAAGCGAGAACTGTGTGACGAGCTCACGCGAGGAGTTCCGCAGCGAAAAAATAATAATATTTTCTACTTCATCATAATTTAATAATTAGTTTTTATGTTTGCAGATTTTCGCGGCCAAAAAAGCCGCCCCAGCGGAACAAACACCACCCAACCTTCAACGCCGCGATCCCGGCGTAAATTTAGTTCGCGTTCTCGCTTCCCCGGCCGAAACCAACCGCCGCGGAATATCCGGCAATTCCAAACCGGAGCCGTCATCAATGAAAAACCGGAAGACAGCGCCGGATTACGCATTATTCCTTTAGGCGGATGCGAAGAGGTGGGACGCAACATGACGGTTTTTGAATATGAAGGCGATATTATTATTTTGGACATGGGCTTGCAATTCCCGGAAGAAGATATGCCGGGTATTGATTACATCATCCCAAACACTAAATATTTAGTCGGAAAAGAAAAAAGAATTCGCGGCGTAATCTTCAGCCATGGTCATCTGGATCACATTGGCGCCGCGCCAATTCTGTTGGAAAAACTCGGCAATCCGACGATCATTGGCCGTGATTTAACTCTGGCGCTGATTAAAAACAAACAAGAAGATTACAAACAGCACAGCGCTAAAAATTTGAAAACCATTACGGTAAAAAATTTGCAGGATACTTTGCGTTTGGGAAAATTCACGATTAAATTTTTCCAAATTGAACATTCCATCATGGACGCGATGGGAATAATCATTGAAACTCCGGCCGGAACCGTGATTCATCCGGGCGACTGGACGCTGGAACACGACGCGAAAGGAAATTCTTTGCTTGATTACCGCCACTTGGCTAAACTTCCGCGGCCAACCGTGTTAATGCTGGAAAGTTTGGGAGCGCTAAACACTCGCCGTTCCGCGGATTATGAAACGATGTATAAAAACTTGCTGGAAATTTTGCAGAAAGCCGAGGGACGAGTGATTATCGGCACGTTTTCTTCGCAGGTTGAGCGTATTAAATGGGTGATTGACGCCGCGGACCAGCTGGGTAAAAAAGTCGCGCTTGACGGCTACAGCATGAAAATGAATATTGAAATCGCCAAAGAACTGGGTTATATAAAAATCCGCAAAGGTGTTTTAATTGATGTCAAAGATATTGATAAATATCATGATCGGCAAGTCGTGGTTATCTGCACCGGCGCGCAAGGCGAAGAAAACGCGGTGCTGGCGCGCATTGTCAACAAACAACATCGCGTAGTTAAACTGCGCAAAACCGACACGGTAATTTTTTCTTCTTCAATCATCCCCGGCAATGAGCGCACAATTCAGCGCCTCAAAGATAATATTTATCGCCAAGCTGATCATGTAATTCACGGCGAAATAATGGATGTGCACGTTTCCGGACACGCGACGCGCGCTGATATCGCCGAAATGTTGGAGCAAATCAAACCGACTTATTTTATTCCGGTTTACGCCAATCATTACTTTTTGAAAGAAGGAAGAAGTCTGGCGATTGAACGCGGATTCCCCAAAGAAAACATTTTTGTTCCTGACAACGGATCAATAATTGAAATTACTCCAAAATCCGCGCGGATTTTGGATAAAAAAGCGCCGAGCGATTATGTTTTTGTTGACGGCCTCGGAGTGAGCGACACGCAGAATATCGTTCTGCGCGACCGGCAAGTGCTCGCGGCTGATGGTATGGTCGTGGTAATCGTAACTGTTGATACTAAATCCGGTAAATTAGTTCAAAACCCTGACATCATCTCGCGCGGTTTCATTTTCCTTAAAGAAAACCGCGAATTGATTGAAGACCTTCGGCACAAAGTTAAAAAAATGGTGCTTGAATCCGCACCGTTAAATTGGACAGACACTAACCAAATCCGCAACGACATTCGCGACAAAGTCGGGCAATTTTTATATACTAAGACGGAGAAACGGCCAATGGTGTTGCCGGTGGTGATTGAGGTGTAGTTGGAAATAAGGCGTAGGGCGTAGGGCGTAAGACAT
>Ga0209343_10002836_pt1 | contig 22120 bp, 30 predicted proteins | sample RifCSPlowO2_02_FD_184026 | JGI IMG/M metagenome (GOLD analysis project Ga0209343, IMG submission 184026) | Groundwater microbial communities from Rifle, Colorado - Rifle CSP2_plank lowO2_0.2 (SPAdes) (version 2) | ecosystem: Environmental > Aquatic > Deep subsurface > Groundwater | place... | reverse complement strand
AAGAATCACACCTCAACTTGCTGTATACCAATAAACTCTTGCTCTATTTCAGGTTCTTCTTCGCTTTCTAAATAAGCTTTTATTGCTTCTTTAGTTCTTTCAATTAATTGATCTATTGTCTTACCTTGAGTATGACATCCAGGAAGCCCAATTACATCAGAAATATACCGCCCATCTTCATCCTTTTCTATAACTACAGCATATTTTTTTACCATATTTATATTATATAGTATAATCTTAAATATTTTTCCATGAAAATCTATTTTAAAAATGGTTGAATTGAGCTTAGAAATGACTAAATCAATAGATGAAAACAAATTTCCTTCTAACCTAACAAAAGAATATTATGAAATTATTAGAGAATTAATATTATTATTTTATTTCATCTCACTTAATATAACTTCAATTTTTTCAACAATATCTTTAGATTTTTGCAAAAGTTCAGTAAGTAGAGCTTTGTTCACATCTGTTTTTGTTCCATACTGAAACTCTTCTCTTAGTGATTTAGCATCTTTAGTTGTCATTTGTTCAGTTGTTCTTATAAAAGATAAGTCTTCCATGCTCAGATTAACTTCTTTAGCCTCAATTAAAAATTCTACTGTGCTTATTGTGCATTCATGATTCTTAGGTTTAAATCCTTTCTTAAACAGAATTGCTAAAAGTGCATGATACATAGCATAGTAAGATTGTGATACTGCCCAATCATCAAAGTGTCCTTGAACATTATAATCAGCTGCCTTTAAATTATGCTTTGCTTTCTCTATATGTTCCTTAGAAAGTTTGTCACTTGGCTTAATCTTTCTCATTCTCTTTTCACTTTCAAGACACCAACCGAACCTATCTTCACTATTTGACATTTTTCAACGCCTCTAAAAACACTGATTCTCCTCTTAATATAATTCCTGTTTTGATTATATTTAAAACTACTTCTTTTTTGCTTTTAATTTCTTTAATAAAATCTTCTTTCTTTAATATCAAAGGAACAACTGGCTTTGTTCTAATCTTCGATAGATTCAAACAAAACTTTGTAACCTCTTTAGGTTTGTTGTTTATAAACAAAACATCTACATCATTAAAATCCTTATTGTTTAGAATAGAGCCAAATAAAATAATTAATTCTGCGTGTTCAAATTTTTGTATCTCCTCTGCATATACCTTAGAGTATCCTTTTAAGTTTCTTCTCTCTTCTGATAGAAGAATTTCACACCACCTTAATGTTTCTTCATTATTTAAATTGATTTGATAAAACTTAGCATTTCCTAAATTAGAAGACAAAACAATATTATTCTTTTCTAGTTCCTTTAAAATCTTAAAAGCACTTCCTACGCTTATACTAAGCTTCTTAGAAATCTGATTAATATTAACTATCTCTAAATTTCTCAGTAAGTAGAGTATTATCTTCTTTGTGTTTTTAGGTATCATTGTTCATTTAAAGTGAATAATTATTCATTATTAATGAATGTTTATAAATCTTTCTATATCTCTATTTTTAATTAAACATTCATTGATTTGAAAAGTTTGTCATTAAAAATTTAAATTAAAAGAAGAAAAAACAAACTTACTTGAATTATGTTAGATCAAGAACAGCTTAATTAAAAATCCACTAAGTTAATTTTTGTATGTCTGTAGTTGTGAATACTTTAATCTTACTTTGTAAAGTAAAATCTTTATCGAAAGACCAAATTCCATCAGCCTCAATAGCCAAGCTAGTAGCTATAAAAGGAGCATCTTTTATATCTATAGAATTCTTGATTTTTTCAGCTATTTCTATATACCTCTTAATTTGTTCAAAAGGTACTAGCTCAATATTTTCCAAAAGAAAGGAAATCATAGATTCTAAATCTTCTTCAGAATAACCAGATTTATTACATAATTCTTTCTTATATTTTTCAACCTCGTTTATTGCATATTCTGGAAGAAAGAAATTTATGTTTTCGTCAATTAATAATCTTCTAACTTCAGAATCCTTTAGTAACCCGGCCATAAATACATTAGTATCAATTACTTTCATTCAGCATACCTTCTATGAAGACTTTCTTTCACTTTATCATTAATCTCTTCTATGTCTTTCATAGTAAGTTTACTTTTAGCAGCTATTTTGTCCATAATAGAGAGTCTTTCTACTTCTCTAACAATAGCCCTCCTTGCTATTTCGCTCCATCTTATTTCATTATGTTTTTTCATTAATTCGTGAATTTCTTCAGGTATTGCTAAGGTTATATTTGGCATATTAATCACCTATGTGAATAATGTGATACCACATATATAAATCTACCTATTTATTGTAGAAATATGCCTTCTGTAGAATTTGTTAAGTGAAATTTGTTTTTGAAAATTTAAATTAAAAAAAGGAAGAAATTAAGCTTACTATTTAATTCATTTAACATTTCTCAATAAATCCAAATATGCATTAATCTCATTTTGTTTAATGTTTGAGACTATCTCGTCAAACATAGACACAAAAAACTTTGCTTCTTTTAACATTTGTCTAACTTGATCTTCTTTTCCATACCTCATATAATATTGTGCATCAATCCTTTTATGTTTATGATTATCAATTGTCTTTGTTTTATCTTCTCCTAATAGAAAACTAACTGCCAAAATTGAACAATAATGATTTTCACATTTTACCCCAATCCTTTGAAGAAATGAGTAAAGAGCATAATATTCTGCATAATAAATTACTACTGTAGCCCAAAGTAAGTCATTATCCTTTAAATTTTTCTCTGCTCTTTCTAATGATAACTTAGATTCATTTAAGTATCCTCTTGCAAGTCTTTCATTAGGTCCAGCTATAATTAGTCCATCTTTCAAATTAAAACACCATTTTAGATTTTTATTTTCCATAACCACACCACATAGCATTTACAAAAAAGCTATGATTATTTAAAATTACATGCTTCTCTTCTATTTCCTTTATTAAAACCTCTTGCGTCTTAACTGACTTAAAAAACACTTGTTTACTTAACATAATTTCATGAACTTTATAAGGGATTAAATGTAAAGGTAATTTTTGTTGTTCATTTGAAATTACTAATAAATCCACATCAGAATCCTTATTTGCTGCAAAATTAGCAAAGCTGCCAAAAACAATTATTGGAACATTAACCTTAACATCCTTTAAAAAAGATTTAAAGGTAGAATATTTATTTATAAACAACATTGTCTTATAAATTTCAGCTTGTAGTAAGTAAAATTTTGCTTCTATATTACTTAAGTTCAATTTAAAATATTTATTCTTTCCTTCTTTAATACTTATAAGTATGTTGTCGCTTTCTAAACTTGAAATAATATTTTGGGTTGTTTTTAATGGTATTTTGGTTAATCTGCTTATTTCCCTAAGATAAAATCGTCTAGTATAATCTCCCAAATACAAAGATAAAACTAATAATTTGTTTCTTTTATGATACATATGTATATAAATATATACAATTAATATAAATAGTTTTCGGTTTTATATAACAAAATCAACAACTTAATAGGATGATATTTTAGAAGTTTAAACATTTAAAAATATAAATTAAATAGAGAAAAGAGATTATTGAACAAATAATTAAGAAATTAATAGAATTAGTTAAAAGTAGATTATAAAAATTTAAAGAAAAAAAAGAAAAAATTAAGCTTCTGCTTGTCCAGAAATTGATCCAGTAAATGTGTGTGATGGTCCAGAACCTATAGTATATGAGGCTCGTATTGACCCTCTAATTTTTTGACCTGCTACCCAATTGGGACAAGTGTCAAAAACTGCTGAATAAGTTTGGCCATCTGTAAGAATACCTGGCGTTAGCTGCACATCAGTATTGTCACAATCTGGAGCAGCTGTCCAAGTGCCATCGTTGTTAATATCAATGTACAGAGCACTCATTGTAATACTAGAACCCTGGTTATTAGTTATTTCTAGAGTCACAGTACCTGGGCTTGTTGCGGTAAATTTATAGTCACTACCACAACTAAATCCAGCAGGAGCTAAACATTTCTTAGGTAATAATCCCGGAAGATTAAATACTCCAAAATAAGCTAAAGCACCAATTGCAATTAAAACTACAAGAATAGCCCAACCATAAGTCATTAAAAACTCCATGGCTGCTTGACCTTTTCTTAACATTTAAGCACCACCTCTTTTAATTTCTCCTTTTGATTTTTAATCATTTCCTAGTTTAAAATTACACTTTATCCTTTATTTAAACCTTTTTATACTACTCCAGAATAAAAAATAATAATTATAAAACAATAAATTCAAATTTTAACAATGCATAGCCAAATAAGCATTGAATATATAGCCATTGTTGGTTTAATCCTATTTCTTACCATTCCTTTACTATATTATTCAACGCAAAGATCAAATGAAGATATCAGATCTAGTGAAATTGACACAGCTGTAAATTCAATAAAATCAACAGCAGACAAAGTCTATTCATTAGGCCTAGGAACTAAAGATTATACATGGGTTAAACTTCCAACTGGAATTCAATCTTTTCAGGTAGGTCTTGGAGAGTTAACGGATGAAACTGATCAGGCAGGAGTTGGAGTAAATGAAATTTTATTTAAAATGAGCATTTTTGGTGGATTAACAGATATTTCCAAAACAACCATAGCGCCAAGGATCTGCAAGAAATCATTAACAACTCTACCAACAAGTTCAGGAAATTATAAAATCGTAATTGAATATGTTAATCGAAATGAACAACCAGATGGTCTTTGTCATATAGAAATATCATGCGGAGCAGGCCAATGTTAAAGAAAGCTCAAGTAGCAACAGAATTATTCTTTGCCATAGGTTTAATCTTATTATTCTTTATGATGATGTTCCTAATTAATTCTGAGAAAACTCAAAATATAACTACTATTCAAAGGTCTTCAGTTGAGCGTGGATTATGCCAAGAAATCTCAAATGCAATCTCAAATATATATTCTAAAGGAGATGGCTCAAGTGTAACTCTAGACTTAAGAGATCATTCAGTAGAATTTAACAGAGAATCTCAGACTTTGCTTGTTGATGATGAATATCCATGTACAATTCCAATAACAGATGTAACAGATGGTACTCAAAATAATGTATTTTCAGTTTCTGACATTGAAAATTTAAGAATAACTAACATAAATAATATAGTTTATATTAACACTGCCTGCATAACTTATCCCTTAAGTTTTGCAGAAGATCATAACAGTAAAACTATAACATCCCAATTAAAATACAATGATCTTGTAAAGGCTAGATTAGAATTTAAAAGAAATGTAAATAACTCAATCCAAGACTATAATCAATATCTAATAGATCATGATTTAAGGATTGCCATGCTAAACAAAGCAAATGGATGTGATCAACCTCAAGAAGAAAATATATTCCATTCATTTAATTGTCAAGAGGCAGGTACGCCAGGTTATGAAACACTTAGATGTCATATTTTCAAAAGTGAATCTACAATAGCTGATTTATTTGAAAATGAAAATGGCTACTCACTTCAGAATTATCAATTAATTGTTTTAGAACAACAATCACAACAGTTTCCAGATTCAGAACAAATGGTAATTCTAGAGGATTGGGTATCACAAGGTAATGTATTAATAGCAGGTGATAGATTAGCAAAAAAATCATCAGATTTATTTGGTATTTCTTGGACATATGTGCAAAACGATCCAATAGGATATTTTTTAACTCTAGATTCATCATATTATTCTAACCCAGATAAATTTTTAATTCTTGGAGGAACTGCACAAGATCCTGCTACTTGGGATCCAAGCTCAAGTCATTATGTAAGCTGTACAGGTTTATGCACAGAAATAAATTACACAAATTTCGCGAGATTTCCAGATAACAAACATGGCTTATCAAGATGGTACTATGGCTCAGGAGAAGTATATTATTTTTCTTCAATGTGTAATGACCCAGACACATACAACGGAGGCAGTTTAACAACAAGGGTAGGGGACTTAATAAATAGAATAATAGGATCATATAAAAATGCTTATATTAATACTACAATAGATTTTGAGCCAGAACTAGGATATACTGCAACAACTCAAAACACAACAAAAACAGTATTTTTTATAGAAAGTAATCCAGTTCAGCCAGATCCATCATATTCAGGATCAATCTCCGAACAGGTAGATGATAATTATAGATTCAGATGTAGCGGCTTAACAGAAGCAAATAACTTATGTAATATGGATATAGCTAATTTACTAGGAGATAAAATAAAACTAAAAACAGATTTTACAATATACGAATTTAAGACCACTGAAAGATATGTTGATATTGACTATCAAGATTTAAAAGTATGCTATGATTATTAAAAAAAGAGGGCAGGTAAGTACAGAATTATTCTTTGCCATAGGTTTTATTTTGCTTTTCTTTATGGCAATAACATTAATTAATTTTGAAAAAAACCAAAGTGTAAAAAATATTAGTACAGACATAGAACTAAGAAATATTTGTTTGAGTATTGCAAATGCAATTACAAATGTCTACTCAAAAGGAATGGGTGCAACAGAAATTATTAAGTTGAATAATCACCAAGCAGAATTTAATCTTGATAACCAAGTTATAATGTTAGATGATTCTTACACTTGTACAATTCCAATAACAGATGTAACAGATGGTACTCCAAACACTGTTTTCACAATTACTTCTAACTCTTTAAGAATAACCAATCTTTACGAAATAGTTTATATTAATTTAGATCCATTCTGCATCACATATAATGCAAATTATGCAGAAGATAGCAATGGAAGAAAAATTACTGCATTATTAAAATATGATGATGGGTCTTCAACAGCAATCCAATTAAAAAGAAGACTTAACAACAACATCCCAGATTACAATCAATATTTAGCAGATCATGATTTAAGAATTGCTTTTATTGATGTTGGAAATGCTTGTACATCAGCGCAACAAGGTAATATACTTTCTTCTATCAGTTGTGCAACCATTAGTGCATCAAATCCAACACCAGATTTAAATGACAGATGTCATAAATACACTTATTTCGATACAACTATCCAGCAAAGTTTCTTAAATTTAATTAATTCAAATGAGTATAATTTAGTAATCATTGAGGATGAAATTATTCCTGTTTCTATACTAAATGCCTTAAGCACTTGGATACAAAATGGTAATATTTTATTATTAGGTGGCAAGTACATAAACTTTAAAGCTGATACTAGGTTTGGTGTCATTTGGAATTATCCTTCTCCTGCAATAGATACATTAACAGTAACAAATCAATATTATCTTAATCCTGATTTATTCTTAATTTTTGCATCAGGTGCTTCTTGGTCCAATATGCAAAAAATGTATTTAACTGAATGCTTAACTTGTACTCCAGACGCCCAAGACTATTCTTCGATTGCCAAATTCGCAACAAACGTAGATGGAATTGCAAGATGGACATTTGGCTCCGGAGAAGTATATTATTTTTCTTCCATGTGCCATCCCAATGACTTTTATGGTTTAGGAACTTTAACAATAGATATTGGAACTATGATTAGAAATATTATTGGCGTTCAAAAATATGGTTATATTAATGTAACAACAGATTTCCAGCCAGAATTGCAATATGGTGCAACTTTAGAAAATTCATCAAATCTTGAATTCAACGTAGCCTCAAGTCCCTGGATTCCAGTATCAGATTATAATTACAGATTATATGAGGAAGTAGATAATAATTATGAATTAGAATGTGCATCACTTGAACAAATATCCCAATTCAATTATAAATGCAATATGAAATTGAAAAATCTTATAGATAATTACATAACAACAAAAACAGATTTTACAATATTTGAAGTCAACTCAGTGTCAAGGTTTATCAATATTGATTATCAAAATTTAAAGGTTTGTTACACATACTAAAATGAGAAAAGGTCAAACAGGAGTTTTTGATTTGATTGTAGCGGTTATAATAGCTATTATTGCTCTGTTCGCATTAGCAATAAGCTGGGATCGCTTCGTAATTAAGTTAAATGATAAAAATGAATACAATGATCTTCAAATGAAGCTTTTTCAGATATCAGATCTATTAATCAGTTCAGAAGGTACTCCAACTGAATGGGACATTGCTTTAGATCCAGTAACTGACACTTCAAGTCTTGGCATTGCTTATTATGATAGGTGTATTTCACAAAATAAGTTACAACGTCTGCAAAATCCTTTCACTCTGGTTAATATTAAGGAGAAATTGCATATAGAAACATACAACCTATTTATTAATTTCAGTAGATTAGATAATTTTGGAACACCAATAACAATAGGTACACCGCCAGGAGCAACAGATCAAAAAATTATTAGTTTACAAAGATATGCAATGATGGATTGTAATAATGAAGGAACAAGAGGTGAACCTTATCAAATTACATTTAAGCTTTGGGGATAAGAAAGCTTTTATCTTCGCACTTGATGCTGTATTTGCCTTAATTATAGTTATTATAACCTTAACAATAGCAAATCTCTATATTGCCAGAATTGAACATTCTTCTACAGCGGAATTACAAATTGCTAAGAGGGGTAATGATATAATTAAGTTAATAACAGAAGAAAATACCACAAAAAACTTTCTTTCTCCATATGGGGGAAGAGAAGCTATTGATGCATTAACACTCGATGGAATTGCAAATGGCAATAACATCCCAGATAATAATATCAATTTTATCCTTGAAAATATAATTGAAAATATCAGAGGACAAGATATTGAAATATCTGAGCTTAATGTAAGAATGAAGATAACCTCAAAATGTAATAAATATGTTGTTAGTGGTGGCGGTGGTATAACAACTGTTCAAACAATTTATTCATCAAATAATGGTCCAACACCAGATGACAGGTTCATTGCAGGTGGCCAAATCTTTTATATAATTCCAGACAACGTTAATCCCTCTGGTACATACTATTGCATAGGAGAATACCAAACATGGCTAGAGTAAAAGGTTTTCTATTCACAGTTGGATTTATGATTTTCTGTGCAGCTCTTCTAACCCTCATCGTTATAATATTTAGTACAACCTATCAAGAAGACAAAAGATTTTCAGAAATAGTAGCCTTAGATAGACTTCAAACATTAGACAATTCAATACAACATTCTATTAAAGAGGCCTTTACATCGTATGCAGGAATTAATGTAACTTTTAGAAAAGAAGATAATCCCGATTTTACAGATGTAATGTTTAATGAAACCATTCCAAATAATGTAGATGCTTTTAATTTTAATTTGGATTATATTAAATTATTAGTTGAATCAGAATACAATTATACCTTTCTAAATGTATCGCATATCAAAGAAACCCTACCATTACTTGTGGAGCCATATAATATATTATATACTCATAATTTTGCAAATAATCAAATACAAATTATTCCAGAAGATGCTTCACCAACATCAATGTTAAAGGGTTACCGTTTTGTAGTTACAAACTTAATTTCAACTGAGTGCCAAGTGCAAAATATTTATGTTAATGGTATTTTTATAGTAGAAATTGAGGCTTCCGAAAGTGATCCTTTTGGAAATCCTAATTGTATCAAGAACTTTGTAATTGATCCAGACAAAAATAATAAGTTTTCCATAGGAATACCACCAGACTTGTTCACAATAGAAATAAGTAATGGCGGCGGAGTCACAATAACTAATGACCAAGGTGGGTCCCCAAAAGTTGCATCGATTCTTTATTTAGATCCAAATATTGACTACAACAAAACAAAAGTAGTACTTCCTGGTTCTGTAATTAGAATATCAGACCCATACCTTAAAGTCTATAGAAAAGATAGTATAAGAATTTTGTAATTTACCATTACAAAATTAATACAATTATTAATATAACCTATTTAAATAATTTATCATATGAAAAAAAGGGGGAAAGTAGACTCTTCTAGAATAAATTTTGGGCTTGAATCACTTGAAAGGGATCTCCATCAGCTTAATTCAAAAAAGCTTAATCATAACCAAAAAAAACCAAAAAAAAGTTCTGAGAAACATAATAAAGTATTAAAAAAAGCTGTCAAACACATAAAAACTAAAGAAAGTAAGCTGAAAAAAAAGATTTATTCAATAAGAAAAGAACCTCAAATTGAGGTTAATTTCCCCAGACCTCAAAAAAAACAGCCAGAAATCCCAAAGGAAAAGGTCCCAACTCATCTATTCAAATCTAAAAAGAAGATAATTGTTTCTGATGAATTTAAAAAGCTAGATAGAAAATTCAGATACGAATTTGTTTTCTTCTTCGGTCTTATAATATCTGTAATCGGCTTATTCTTTGAAAGTAAAATAAATATATTTTTTATTTTTGGATTATCATTGATTTTTCTGGCCTTAATAAGATATCATTTAATAAATAAAAACAAGAAAAAGGATCAAGAACAAAAAGAAAAAGAAATTCAGCAAATCGCTAAAAAAGTTCCAACTAAGAAAATAGAACCTTCAGTAAAACAGCTTAAAATAAGGAAAACCAATAAAACCATAGCAATCTTTATCCTAATTATAACTGCTATAGTTCTAATATCCAAAGCAGAATTCACAAAATTACCTTTAAATGTATTAATTTTCATTTCTACATTAATTACAGTAGCTGTAATTCTTCTGCTTCTGCTCCTATATTTTAACCACAAACCACAGAATTTAACAACCAAAACAGGAGAAATAGATATAAAAACTGCAAGAACTATACCAATAGAGCTTAGACAATTGAAAATGCCTGAAACTTACTTTGATCTATTAGTAGAAATTGTAAATAAAAGAGGAGTTATGACCCTTTCAGAAGTTGCAAAAACATTTAGAATAACAAAACAGAGAGCTGAAGAATGGGCAAATATATTGTCAGAACACAACTTAATAAATTTATACTATCCTCCAATTGGTGAACCAGTTTTAAAGAAAATAATACCTAAGAAAGAAAAAGAGGTTAATGAAAAAAATGACAAGGGAAATTCTTGAAACATATAAAATAAAGTGTGATGATGTAAGTATTACAGTAAATATCATTGGTGGAGAAGGAAAAAGTATAACATATGAAATTTCCCTTTCAGATATTTCAAAGGCAACTCTCGCGTTACTTGATGAAGTGAGAAATATATTAATTGCTGAAGTGCAAGTTTCTGCGAAAGAAATTATAGATCCTAAAGTAGTAGACACCTTAAAGGAAAAATTCAGGAAGAAAGCAGCTGATATTTTAGTGGAAAAACTTACCGCCATTGATAATACCACAAAAGATTTTCTTGTCAATCATCTAATAAGAGAGATGCTTGGTCTAGGTGAGATAGAATTTTTATTAAATGATATAAATATAGAAGAAATTGTCATTAATTCTGCAAATGAACCTATAAGAATTTATCATAAAAATTATGGTTGGGTATTAACAAACATTACAGTTGCATCAGAAACACAAATACAAAATTACTCTAATATTATTGCACGAAGAGTCGGTCGTCAGATTAATACTTTAAATCCTCTACTTGATGCACACTTACTAACCGGAGATAGATTCAATGCAGTGCTTTATCCAATTAGTAGCAAAGGCAACACAATAACAATTAGAAAATTCTCTAGAGATCCTTGGACAGTAACAGATTTTATAAAAAACAAGACAGTCAATGCTGAAGTTATGTCAATAGTATGGTTATCTATGCAATATGAAATGAATATGTTAGTTTCTGGTGGTACTGCATCTGGAAAAACTTCATTTCTTAATATTTGTATGCCATTTATTCCACCAAATCATAGAATTTTGACAATTGAAGATACAAGAGAATTACAACTTCCCTCTTATCTATATTGGTGTCCATTAGTCACAAGATTGCCAAATCCAGAAGGTAAAGGAGAAGTTACAATGCTTGATCTTTTAATTAATTCTTTAAGAATGAGACCTGATAGAATTATCCTTGGTGAAATCAGAAAGAAAAAAGATGCTGAAGTTTTATTTGAATCAATGCACACTGGGCACTCAGTTTATTCCACTGTACACGCAAATAACATAACAGAAACTATTCAAAGATTAGTTAATCCTCCAATAGAAATTGCACAAAACTTATTGGATGCTGTTCAACTTAATGTTGTGATGTTTAGAGATAGAAGAAGAGGTATTAGAAGAATTTTCCAGCTTGGTGAATTTATTGGTGGTGAAGGCGAATCAGGAAAAACTACTATTAGGGGTAATATACTCTTTAGATGGAAGCCAACAACAGATGAAATCGTAAAGCACTCAGATAGTATAAAATTATTCGAGGAATTAAGTAGGCACACCGGATTCAATCAAATTGAAATTGAAAAAGACACTAAAGAAAAGGAAGATGTTCTAAACTGGTTAGTTAAAAAGAATATAAGGAGTGTTGAGCAAGTGGGGCATGTCATGAATTTATACTACTTAGATTCAGATGATTTAATAAAATATGTAAAAAAGAGTGCATCATATGAGGACCTTCCGAAAAAATGATAAGACTCCCATATTCATTTTTACCCCCACCTTTTTTAGAAAAATCTTCTCATAAAATTATTGGTGTAGCAAAGAAAGTAAGTAAATTCTATCCAAATTTGAAAACCGACATTAGACATGCTGAATGGAAAATAGATGCAGACCAATATTTGGCAATGTGCATAATTTCAAACATCTTTTTATTTGTATTTTTGTTTTTAATTGTATCATCTACAATTTATAAATTATTCCCAGAACAAAATTTTGTAATTTTTGCATTAATCGCAGCCTTATTAATTACATTATTTGCTTTCCTGCAGCAATTCATCTACCCAAAAATCATAGCTGCAAGAAGAGTCAGAGGCATAGAAAGAAATTTAATGTCAGCTTTACAAAATATGGTTGTTCAAATGAACTCTGGAGTTCCATTATTTGATTCAATCCAAAATATTGCCAATAGTAACTATGGAGCTCTTGCACTAGAATTCAAAAAAGCTGTTAGGATGATTAATTCAGGTGAAGATTTTGAAACTGCATTAGAAAAAATCGCTGAAAATAATCCATCTTTATATTTTAGAAGAAGTATATGGCAAATTCTAAATGGGCTAAAAGCCGGCGGAGATATAACTCGAGTTATAGAAGGAATTATTAATTCCATAGCAGAGGAACAAATACTACAGATTCAAAAATATGGTTCACAGCTTAATCCTATTGCAATGTTTTATATGTTAGTAGCAGTAATTATGCCCTCTTTGGGAATTACATTTATAATAGTTTTATCCTCCTTCATATCCATACCTCCAGGACTTATACAACTAATTTTCTGGATGCTCTTTGCCATGGTATTTTTCTTCCAAATCATGTTCCTTGGTTTAATCAAATCTAAGAGGCCAAATTTACTAAGCGATTAAAATGTACAGAACTATAGCTAGGTTTATTCCCAGAAAAGTTAGAGAAAATTTTAAATTACTTATTAAGCAAACTGATGTTAAAACAGATGCCGATGCTCTTCTAGGATTTATAGTTATTTTTGGCCTTGGATTGTCTATTTTCTTCTCTTTCATTACAGGCTCGGTATTGAATATTAACTTAATTATTCTTGCTGTAATTATATTTATTTTTTATATAATTACAATTTATATGATTCTAATTGTTAAATCCAATAAAAAAAGTAAAGAAATTGAATTAGTGCTACCTGATGCACTTCAATTAATGTCAGGAAATCTTAGAGCTGGTTTAACAACTGATAGAGCTTTGTTATTAAGTTCAAGAGAAGAATTTGGCCCTTTAAAAGTTGAGATAGACACTATTGGAAAGGAAATTACATCTGGAAAAGAACTTGAGACATCATTAATGAACTTAACAAAAAGAGTCAGATCTTCAAGACTCGAGAAAGCCATTTATCTAATAGTATCAGGTTTAAAAGCAGGGGGAGAGTTAGCTGATTTACTTGATCAAACCGCAGAAAATTTAAGGAATGAAAAGGTTATAGATGAAAAAGTAAGATCCAATATCCTTTTGTATGTTATTTTCATTTTTATTGCAGTAGGTTTAGGGGCCCCAGTTTTATTTGGTTTATCCAGTTATTTAGTAGAAATAATGACTGCAACTTTAGCAAATGTTGATATACCTCCTACTGCTCAAACTGCAAATCTTCCATTATCTCTTACGAAGGTTACAATTTCAGTGGACTTTGTTATAAGATTTGCAATAACAACCTTAATCATGAGCTCAATAATGGGTTCCTTAATTATTGGCTTAATTGCAAAAGGAACAGCTCGTGATGGTTTCAAATATATTCCCTTACTATTAATATTTACTTTAACCGTTTTCTTTGTATCAAGATTTTTAATTAAGAACTTGCTTTCAAGTGTTTTTGGCCTATAACCATTTTTTTCTTTTAAAGTAAAAATACATTAAAATAGATCCAAGCATCATAATTAATAACATAATATAGAATCCAAATGGGTGGTCTGCAAAGGGAATTACTTTAAAATTCTGTCCGTAAATATTTGCAACAGTAGCTGGCCATAAAAACAAAGCAGCCACAGCTCCAAAATATTTCATTATTTCATTTAATCGATTTGCTAAAGCGCCTTCATAAATTTGCATAACTTCAGTCAACATTTCTCTGTAGAAATCAACTAATCCAATTAACTGACTTATACCATTATACAAAATATTGTAATTACCATTTTCCTTAATAAACTGTTTAACAGAATCTTCCCTCATTATCATGCTCACTACCACATTATTATGCCTAAGTACACTTTTAAAGTAAAGAAGAGTTTTTCTTAAAGTGTAAACCCTTCTCACATCAGTTTCATTATGATATTTAACCAATCTTTCTTCAATAGACTCTATTTCATTTCCAAGCGAATCTACAACGCTAACAAAATCATCATTGATATCAGCCATTATTTGGTAGATAATATTAGATATATTTAACTTAGAAATTCTAGAAATATCTACCTGAATTTCACTTAGTAAATCAGATAGTGATTTTACCTCATCCTTATGAATTAATATAATGTAACCTTTAATCAATAATATACTTAGTGGGCTTGTCCCAATTTGCCTATCTTTCTTGATTGGAGTTCCATAAATAAGGTGTAAAAATTCTTCCCTATGGACAATTGAAGGAATTTCAACCTTAGTTAATATAGTATTAAGATCTTTGACTTCAAAACCTATCTTATCTAAGAAAGTTTTAATCTCTTGCTCATTTGGATTTAAGAAATCAATAATACCAAATCGAATTAAAGGTGTAAATTCAGTATCACCTATTTTTGAAAAAGCCCCATTTTTGTAGGCTATTATGCTATGCATATATCTTAAATCAAAGAACTTATTTATATAATTATCTTTAAAGCCTGCCTATCTTTAATAGAATAGTAATATTTAAATAACCATCATTAATGCCAAATGACATGGCAGAAGATTCCGAAGATTTATTTAACGAAGACGGAATGGAAGAGGAGTATCTCGAAGGGGATGAAATAGACGAACTTGAAGAAGGTTTCATGAAGGGCTATAAAGACAATAATATAGCTACATGCGCCATGTGTCGAAGAGTCCTTAAAAGCAAAGATGAAACCATTGAAATAGAAATTAATGATGAAACCCTCCGTTTTTGCTCAGAAAGGTGCGCTGAGAAATTTAAACTCGCTCAAGAATAAAATCTCATTCACCTTAGAAGATTCACATAGATATGATTAGCTAAAAATTAACCTTAATATGTTACTATCCAACCATAAGAAAAAAAGCTTTTTAAACTAGGTTTATCAATCATAAATGATGATTTATAAATCTACTAAAATTTTCCTATTTCTTTTATTATGTACATTGATAGTTTCTGCAACAGTTACTAATCAGAAAATAGAAATTAAGAAAGGATCTAGTGCTTCTTTAGACAACAAAAATATAACAATAGTTAGTATATCTAGAGATTCAGCAGTTTTACTGGATGTAGATGGACAAAGAGACAAAATTAAGAAAGGGGCTTCAGACACAATTAGTGGTGTTGATATAGGTGTAATAGATGTTTTCGATACAGAAAGTGCCTTACTAAATGTTTCTATACCTTTCACTTGTGGGAATAAAGTCTGTGAAGCAAATGAAAATTCAAAAAGCTGTTGTACAGACTGCAATTGTTCCGGCACATCTGTATGTTCACAAAACAGATGTATCATTACTATAAAGAAAACTTGTGCCGTTAATGAAGATTGCAATGATAAAAATAAATGTACTCAAGATATCTGTGATCCACTAACAAAATTGTGCTCAAATTCAGCAATTAAAGTATGTCAATCTAATGATGGTTGTTGTCCTTTTGGCTGTAATAATACAGTTGATAATGATTGTAAGATCACTATTTGTACTTCTGACAAAGAATGTGATGATAAAAATAAATGTACTAAAAACTTTTGTTCAAATGGCTCTTGTAAATATGAAGGTAGTGATTGTGAATTAGATGGTAAATGTAATCCGATAGGTATTATTGTTGATAATAAGTACTGCTTCGAGAGAACATGGTATCCATTAAAAAAAGTCAATAGCACTTGCATAAATGATTATGAATGCCTATCTGATTCATGTAAAGATAAAAAATGCTCTGAAAGAGGATTACTTTTATCCAAAAAAGTGGAAAAAAATGTAAACTCATACGCATACACATTAATGATCTTCTTAGCTCTAATAATTATATTAGAAATAATTGTTTTGATAAAGAAAAAACATTAATGTTTTCTTTTCTTTAATCTTTTCTTGATTGCTGTAGCCTGACTTTGAAAACCAAATTCAACTCCCAATTTATGCATCTTATATGCAGTATAGACAAAAATTATGTAAGAAATAGTGATAAACAAATATATAGGATATCTAAGCAGTCCCTCCCAATTGAATATTCTAGCTAACAAACTCCAAATTGAAAATAGTAAAATTGTTATTAAACATAACAAAAATGAAATTGCATAAGTCCTAAGACTAGACCCTTTTGACAAACTTTTAATTGCAATTCCTGTCCATATGATACCCAATATTCCAAATGTTAAACTAAATAGACCAATAGAAATCTCCACATCTTTCACTATTATAAATATAGTAAAAAGGCCAATAATTATAACAATTAATTCTATGAAGAACTGCATAAATTTATTGAATTTCATTATCCTAAATCTATGGACTTATCACAAAATTGGCTTAATTTATCCATAAACTCCTGATTTGATTCCTTTTCTAAACTAATTATTATCCCCATGACTTTCCATTCACGCATTTTAGTTGCCATAAAATGAATGAATTTAATGATAGTACCTGCCTTATTATAGATCAATAATGTACTTAAAGAATCAAAAAAAAGAAACTTTTTATCAAAAGGAATAGCCCTTACAGCTTGATCCATTGCTAAGGAGATATCACTTAATTTTTCCGGGCTACCTATAAAAAGACAATCCTTGGTCTTCTTTATTTGATTCTCATTGGTCTTTGTAACTGCATCAATAAAGATAATCATTTTAGGATCAATATTTTCTTTATCAAAAATAGATTTCATTGCAGAATACGGTTTATTAAGTGTAACATATACACCAGGAATATTATCGACTTGAACCAGATGTTTTATGATTTTTAAATTAACACTATTGTAATTTTTAGAACTTACTTTTGCAAGTAACACATATTCGTCTAAAGAACCCAGCTCTTTTTCTAATTTCTGCTCAACTTGCATAGGTCCTTTATTGAAAATTACTATTTAAAACTTTCTGAATCATAAACTTTTTAAACAAGAACAAATCATCTTTATTTAATGGGATTTATAAAAAGTGGTATTAAAGGTCTTGATAATATCCTAAAGGGGGGCTTTAAAGAAAAAAGTTCAGTTTTGATCACTGGAGCTCCAGGTACTGGAAAAAGCATTTTATGTCTACAATATGCTTATGAAGGTATTAAGAATAATGAATCAGTTTTATTTGTAGCCACAGAAGAATTTAAAGATTCAATTTTAGATTATGCAAAAACACTGGGATTAAATGAACTCTTAACTTCAAAAAATTTTTATATCATAGAAAGAACAGATACAAAATCTCAAATAAGAACCCTCACAGATCCAATTAAATTAGTTAAACAAAAAAAAATTAAGAGATTAGTATTTGACTCAATTACTTTCTTCGATTATTTATATTTCAAAAATGAGATAGAATATAGAACTGCTTTATTAGATTTTTTAGCACAAATGAAAGAAGCTGGAGTAACTACATTAATGACCTCTCAAAAAAACACATTAGACATTGACAAAATAAAATATCCGGTTCAAGATTTTCTTTTTGATGGAGTTATTGTTTTAACACGTATCAGAAAAGGATCATCATTCGAAAGAGTAATCCATATAACAAAAATGCGGGGGCAAGACCATTCGCTTGATATATTCCCAATATCAATCGGAAAAGGAGGTATTGAAATTCATAATAATGAATTACCATTTTCCTTAATAGAAAAAGATGAAAACTCAGACTTCAAGTAAGAAAGTAATATCAGAAAGAGTACCTACAGGAGTAAAAACTTTTGATTCTTTAATAGAAGGTGGCTTTAAAAGAAATAGTGTAAACCTAGTTGTTGGAGGTCCAGGTTCTGGCAAAACAATTTTTGCCATTCAATTTCTTTATACTGGAATGGTTAAATATAATGAGAATGCTTTGTATGTAACTTTTGAAGAAAAAAAAGAAAAACTATATGATGATATGTTATCATTTGGTTGGGATTTAAAGAAATTAGAAAATCAAAATAAGTTTGTTTTCCTTGAATATACCCCAGAACAAGTTAAAAAGCTGCTTGTTGAAGGAGGTGGAATAGTAGAAAGTATTATAGAGAAATATAAAATTAAACGCTTAGTTATAGATTCCATCACTTCATTTAGTCTTCTTTATTCTGATGAATTAGCTAAGAAAGAAGCTTCACTGGCTTTATTTGAAGTTATTAACAATTGGGGTTGCACTGCTATATTAACTGCTCAGGAAAATAAAATTGATGAAAGAAGTTTATCTTCTTCTATAGATTTTGAAGTTGACTCTATTATTCTATTATATCATCCAAGAGTAGATCACACAAGGAGTAGGGCAATAGAAATTCTAAAAATGAGAGGTACTAAGCACTCTGGAAGAATTTACTCATTATCAATTGATAAAAACGGAATAAGCATAAAACCTGGACACTAATTTAATCACTAATAAACTCCTCAAAGAACTTATCCACTTCTGACTCACTCCCTAACTTTCTGATCTTAGTATATTCTCTTGCTAATATCCAAAAAATAAGCCCTAAACTTTTCTTACCTTTATTGTTGCAAGGAACTACTAAATCAATATGTCTAGCATCATTATTAGTATCACATAATGCAATTACAGGAATACCTAATTTAGCAGCATCAAATACCATATTTTTATCTGGCCATGGATCAGCTACTAACACTAATTTTACTTCTGTAAACGTACTTAATTTTGGATTTGTCAAAACACCAGGAGTATATCTTCCAGCATAAGATCTAATTCCAGTTAATTTAGAAAATAATTCAAGTGATTTCCAACCATTTTCCCTTCTGCATACTATAATTATATCGTTGGGATCATATTGAGCTAAGAAATTTGCTGCTAATCTAATCCTATTATCTACTTCCTGAACATTTAGAACAGCTAAGCCATCAGGTCTAACTTTATAGATAAAAGGCATCATAAATTTAGTCCTAAACTTAGTACCAATATGTATTCCTACCTTTAGATAATCATCCAAAGGAACTAGTAATTTTTGCTGTTCTTTTGTCATAGGTTTAAATTCCAAAAGTAATCTATTTAAAGGTTTCTGTCAGCTTCTTAGTAATTCAAAGAAGCTTAATAGATCTGGAATACCCTTAAGTCAAAGAATTAGAAACTTAGGGTAGAATAAAGTTCTACCAATTATCTTATGGTTGTCCTTGTAATACTTCTTGCGTCACTTCACTTTCTAAGGGACTTTCTTCTTTACTATTCATTAACTGTGTCCTATATTCAAAATATTGTTTAAGATAATTAGAGGCTTGACCTAAACTTCCAGCTACATACAAAGCAATAGAAAAAGACATTGTATTTTCAAAGGCTTTTTGAAGGTTATCATCTATTTCCACGACCCCAATGTGTTTTGCCAAGCCATAACCTGCCAAATTGCTAAGTGCACTACATCCACCAAAAATTTGAAGTGCCGATGCCAAAAAACTATCACTATATTTCATTTTACTCTCCTATCACCCAAGGATTACAAATATAAAAAGTCTTTTAAATCTATTTTTATACCCCGCATTAAAATTTCAACATAGATAATAGAGAATATAAGATAGAAAAGATTTTAAATATATTTATTAAGTATTTAATAAGAAATTAATATTTAAGAAATAAAAAAAAGAAAAATTAGAAATGTTTCTTTTGGAAATTATCTACCCATTTCTCAGCGTCTTTCTTCATTCCAAGTCCCATGCCAATTCCCAATGCTAGTGCAATTCCTGCAGCCAATGCTCCTACTATCAATAATATCAAATTCTCTAGTAGGCTTACTTCCACTCCCATTTGTTTTAGTGCAACCACAGTTACAATTATTAAGACAACTATCTTAACAATATGGCTCACTAATAATGCACCCTTCATGGAACTATGTTCAACAATTTTCATTTCCACTAGATGTCCTAACGCTAAACCAAACAAAAAGATCAGTATAGCAGCAATGACATTTGGAAGCCATGCGACAAATTTGCCAAGAACAATAGTTAATGTTCCAAGGTTTAGAATATCAACCACAACTTGTAAGAATATTATAAAGACATACCATTTAGTTATTTCACCAAATATTTTTGGTAAATGTATATGACCAACATTCTTTACTAGTTTGGCTTTTCTAACTTTCTGGTCTAATCCAACCTTTTCCAGGATAATTCTTACTGCATGTCCTAACAACATTGCAATAATATAACCAATAATTAGAATAATTATTGCGGCTATAAGGCCTGGAAATACGTTTTTAAAACTTAACCACAAAGTATATAGTGGATCGACAAACGAACTTGCCTCAACACTCGCCAACTATTTCACCCCCTATTTATTCCTTCTTAAGTTTAAAGGCTATTCTATATTAAAAATTAGGTATTTATAAACTTTTCGAATTAATAAATAGTAGAATTCCGAAAATTTTTTACAAATAGTATTTAATAAAAGAAAAAAAGTTAATGTTTGTCAGGCAAAGGCCTTTTAATTGTGATAGGAAGGATTCCTTTTTCAAATTCCATCTTAGCAATTTCTACTGTGTTATAATTTATTTTCACAAGATCTGCTTCAGTGAGTTTTAATAGTAACGGAGCTCCAGTTGCTAATTGCAAAGCCCTTGCACCTATAATTCTTGCAATCTCATACTTTGTGTATTTCATCATTTTGCTGCAGTTGTAACCAAACTTCTCAGTTCTTTTGTTTTATCTTTAACAATACTGAAAACTTTTTTTAAGTCATCTATTTCAATTCCACTTCCGCCACCTTTTTGCATTGCACAAATATTATTATTTTCAATTAAACAAATTGAAATTCTTGCATCACTTGCCTTTTCTTCTTTAGTATTGGCATCAACTATAAAATGAGGTCCTATCTTAGTCAAAGTGCAAGTTACCGGAATCTTTGTAATTGGCAGTTTATTCTTAGTAAATTCTCCAAACTTAACTTTGTCTTTTTCCAATACTGGAAATACTGCTGTTTTCAATGCAGAGATAGCTGCCAAAGCGCAAGCATCAATAAGATTACCATCATCATTTATAGTATATAAATCTAAGAATATCATCCATACTAATTCACCTTCTCTGATGCATAATTTTTTCATGTCGATCATCTTAGATTCTCTAATACCTCTATCAACAACCCTAGCCATTTCAGTAGCCCACTCATCAGGTGGGCCGGATTCAAATTCTGGACTTGACAATGGAAGAAGTTCCACGCCTACCATTAGTACACCTTGATCAGGACTATCAGCAAAGGGCTCGCCAACTGCCATTTTTATTCCTGCCATTACTTCTGTTGATCCAATTTTTACATTAGAACTTCCCTCAGCATTTTTTGAAACATTTACTTTAATCTCAATTGGTTTTCTTAATTCATCTAATTTTCTTCCGTCTATTCTATGCCCATGTTCAAGCAGATTTATTATATATTCCCGCATGTCAAGATTATTC
>Ga0209343_10002835_pt1 | contig 22123 bp, 21 predicted proteins | sample RifCSPlowO2_02_FD_184026 | JGI IMG/M metagenome (GOLD analysis project Ga0209343, IMG submission 184026) | Groundwater microbial communities from Rifle, Colorado - Rifle CSP2_plank lowO2_0.2 (SPAdes) (version 2) | ecosystem: Environmental > Aquatic > Deep subsurface > Groundwater | place... | reverse complement strand
GCGTTCGATAATGTAATCATAGAGCTTCATCGCATGTTCGCGCTCTTCTCCTGCTTGCATGCGCATCCAATTGGCGAAACCTTTAAAATTTAAACTGTGACAGTAGGCTGACATCGAAAGATAGAGATATGAGGCAAAAAGTTCTTCTTCGATTTGAGTATTCAGCGCTGATTCCATTTGTTTGGGTAACATAGTCATCTCCTTGTTTCTAATTGTTTTTACCAAACTGACTGCGCATTTTCTCTCGGGGTACAGACGCTGCGGTTATGCTCCTCGCGTCTTCTTCTTCGGTCAGCGCGATTTATTTATGGCATCGACGCGCTTCCCTCAGATGCCCCCTGCGAGAAAATCCTTGTCAGTTTGAAATCAATAACTTTCACAAAAGTGGGTCTAACATCTTGATAAAAACAACGCAACATTGCTCACAGCTTCCACGACCTTGGAATTTCAAAGAAAGCTTCATCGGGAACCCCTCTCTCACGAAGAAATAAAAGCAGTTGTCGGACATGGTGATTTGTGCAGGGAAACATGCTGTCGCCATCCGCATCGTGAATGAAACAGTGATAGATCATGCGTGTCGGTCGATTGGTCAATCAAAAAGGAAAAAAAAGAAAAGGAAAAGGGGTCAAGACTTGACCCCACGATTTTTTCTCCCGTCATTAAAAAATATTCCGTTTAAGGTATCATCAAAAATGGTTTTGACATCACCCATTTTACGCGTAAAATGGGTCACCATGAGTCCGATTCACGATCATTCTCGAACGATCGAAAAATATTGGAATACTCCCGAATGGCTGGGAAATCGCATGCTTTTTTTGTCGGGTCCGCGTCAGGTGGGCAAGACGACACTCGTCACGGCGAAGTTATGTACAGAAAAGAAGGCCTATTTTAACTGGGATGACCGCAGCGTTCGGCTTCTTTATCAGAAAAATCCCGGTTTTCTCGAGGGAATCAAGGCCAAATGGATCTGCTTTGATGAAATTCATAAGCGACCAAAATGGAAAGATATTCTCAAGGGCATCTACGATGTTTACAAAGATCACTATCGGTTCGTCGTGACGGGAAGCGCGCAACTTGAAACCTTTCGAAAAAGCGGGGACTCCCTTGTGGGGCGCTACTTTCATACGCACCTGTTCCCGTTGAATCTTGCTGATTTCCACAAGCAGGATTTTCACCTCCCAAAAGAAGCTGAGGCGCTTCTCCATCATGCCGCCGACAAGAAAGACTCTTCCTCTCTTCAGGATTTACTCAGCCTCGGCGGATTTCCAGAACCTTTTTTTGCAGGTTCGGAAACTTTTTGGAAACGTTGGTCCGCAAATCATCGCGATCTGATTATTGGAGAGGATCTGCGGGACCTTACGCGTATTGTCGAGGTCGACAAAATTGAAGCCCTCGTTGAAATGTTGGCGCCTTCCGTTGGCAACCCTTTGAGTTATCGTAATCTTGCAAACGATCTAGAGACAACACACGGAAGCATCCGACGTTGGCTCGAGATGCTGAGTCGCCTGCAGCTTATCTTTTCTGTTCCACCCTATTCGAAAAAAATACGCAGAGGCTATAAGGTTGAAAAGAAATGGTATTACGTGGACTGGCGGGGAGCTGAAAAAGATCGCTTCGAAAACTATGTTGCTGCGTCACTTCTTCGCGCCACAACGCTCTTCACAGATCGTTTTGGTGAAAAAATGTCGCTTCATTTTATTCGCACGCATGACGGCGCCGAAGTTGACTTTCTCATCTGTCGAGAAAAGAAACCATGGCTTCTCATCGAAGCAAAAGAAGGATCCCCCGATATTTCTTCCGCTGTCTATCGTTTCTCATACGAATTGGGGATTCCTTGCGCTGTGGTAACGCCAAAACCACATATTTTTAGAAAAGCCGTTGGAAAAGAGGGACAGAACATTTACTGCATGTCGTGGTCAAAACTGGGACAGGTCCTTCCGTAGATACCCACGCGCAAGCGCGTGGCACTTGAACATCACGCGCTTCGCGCGCAACAGCCGCATTCACCAATGCCCAAGGGCATGGTCCTCTGCGCGCGGGGTGGAGTTCAGATGGGGGTTGTCAGGGGGAGAGCAGGATCTCCCCCCTGACGTTAGCGAGCGTCGGGTTCACCCCGCGCGAGCGAATAGAACAGACGTCAAAAAAAGTGGCGGTTCCCATCACTTATCTTTGCATGGATCTCGACGGTGTCACCGCCATCAGCGATTATCACTATCACCCACAGAAAACTGCAAAAGCAATTGATATGGTTCCTTCGGAAATGGATTTTTTCTTTTGGATTCAGAGCGTTGTACTCCTCAATCAGCGTGGATATAGAGAAACCTATGATGGTCGTGTGATCACACCGATCGGGATGTTCATCGTCACGCCAAATTGCAACCTCCTTCGGGAAAATCCAAAACGTTTCCGTGAACTCGTTCTTTCACGCGATTATGATGATCTTCGTCTGAAACTCTTTCGAAGTGGATTTTCCTCAACAACGCTCACTACCTACCTCAACGCTGTCAACACAGAAGCCATGAACATAACTTTTATTCCTCAAACAAAAGAACAAAAGAAAGACAAAAGGGTCAAGTCTTGACTTTTCATTTGTTCAAAATGTGAGGTCCAATCAAGGTACATAGGTAACAAACAATACAAGGCACATCGGTAACACATGATACGGGGGCATAAAGGAGGTTTTTATGCCCTGGAAAGAGAGCAATATCATGAGTGAGCGCATGTGTTTTGTCAGTCGTTTGATAGCTGGGGAGAGAATGACGGATCTTTGTCGTGAATATGGGATTTCTCGAAAGACCGGCTATAAATTTTGGGGTCGTTATAAAATGTTTGGTCCAAACGGACTATGTGATGAATCAAGAGCCCCCATCACGATACCACACCGAACATCTGCAGAACTTCAGAAGTGGATTATAGAATGGAAAGAGAAACATCCGACGTGGGGTGCAAAGAAAATCAAGGTTGAACTCGAGCGTAGCCAGAAGGGATTATGTATTCCCTCCTTTCAAACTGTGCACAATATTTTACTCAAGGCGGGCCACGTCAAGCGACGAAAGCAAAGACGGCGAGTTCCCGGCTATGCCGGGAAACTGAAGCCAAGTGTATATCCTAACGAGATCTGGGGAGCTGATTTTAAAGGAGAGTTTTTGTTAGGTAATCAGAAATACTGTTATCCTCTCACCATATCAGATCACTACAGTCGATATTTGCTTTGTTGTGATGGTTTAGAGACGACTCGTCATCGTGGTGTCAGAGGAGGGTTTCAAAGAGTTTTCGAGGAATACGGTTTGCCTGAACGGATTCGAGTTGATAACGGAAGTCCATTTGCAAGTAAGGGAATTGGAGGATACTCAAAGCTTTCCGTATGGTGGATGCGTTTAGGCGTTAACGTAGAACGAATTGAACCTGGGCACCCTGAACAGAATGGTCGACATGAGCGTTTTCATTTGACGTTGAAACAAGAAACAACCCGTCCGAGTAAAGGTAATTTTTTACAGCAACAGGAGAGGTTTGATCGATTTCAAGAAGAGTATAATAATGAGCGACCCCATGAGGCTTTGGATATGAAAAGACCTGCGGAAGTTTATCAAAAGTCAAAAAAGTCTTTTCCGTCAGACCTGCAGCCTCTGCATTATCCTCTTCATGATTTGCAGAGAAAAGTTTCAACGCAAGGAATGATTACTTCCTTCGGTCGAGGAAGCGCTGTTCATATAGGAGCTGCTTTTTCGGGAGAGAACATTGGGTTACGCGAAGTGGAGCCTGGAAGATGGCTCGTAACATTTATGCATTTAGACTTGGGGTACGTCGACCAAAAAACAAGGGAGTTTGAGACGATAATCTAACAAAAGTGTTACCTATGTGCTTTTAAAAATCTGTTACCTATGTCCTTGGTTGCACAAATTCGATGAAAAATGAAAAGTCAAGACTTGACCCCCCTCCCTTTTTTACAAGATGTTTGAAAATGAGCTTGAAAAGGAAAATTGATGCCAAATTATTGGAAAGAGATTTTGAAAATATAAAACGGAAAACTCAACTGGCAGCGTTCTAGAACTCCAGATAAAAATGACTTCGTCATTCTTGGAGAGAAATCACTCGTTGTTTTGGATGAACGCACCAATCAAATCGTTCGAGAAGGTTCATGCCGATCAAGCCTTCTGCTCCTTGTTCTTTTAAATCACGACATCCAACCTCTGCTTCAGGAAAAGTCATTTTTTTCCGTGGAGAGTTACCGGGATAATGACAAGTCGTCTGTCGATTCGGTATGGGAAATTTGCCATAAAAGAGGAATATCCGGGTTTTTGATGATCGCTCCTGTAAATTGGAGAGCCATCGCTCCATATTGAGGAAGGAGTTTCCCAACAGTTTCGTGAAATTGTTTTCGATCAGGATTGTGAACTATGAGAATTCCTTCCACTGGGAAACCATCTTCTTCACGATAATCAGCGAATGCGATCCATTCATCGGGATAATTTTTTTTGGCTTCTTCCCATGTTATTCTTTGATTCATGATGAATTCATACACGAAATGAAGACGAGAAGCAATGAACAGAAATGATTACCCCTGAAACTGCAGATGCGTATCGCCGATTTGGATTTCGTCGCCATTTGAAAGGACATGTTCTTCAACGCGCTCGCCATTGACAAAAGTACCATTGGAGCTGTTCAAATCCACAAGGACATATTCGCTTCCTTTTTGTACGATCTGGCAATGTTGACGACTGGCTTTTGCATCTTTCACCATAATCGTGTTCGACTCAGCACGACCGAGCGACGCAAGGCCATTGAGACCAAAGATAGCTCCTGCATCAGTGCCATCAACAAAGAGAATGCGAGAATGTTTTTTTGAAGAATCAGAAGATTTTGTTTTTTGCGTTTTCGCGGTGTCTTGAAGATGTGGATTTGTAGTCTCTGCGACTCCTGAAAAATAATGGGGCCCTTCTTCTTCGATAATATATCCAGACTCATCAGTCACAGGTTCTGTTCCACGAGATATCATCTGACTGATCGGAAGATCAGTGTCTGTGGTGAGAGGGCGCTCATCCTCTTCACTCGTATCCGCAATTTCTTGAGAGACAAAAGATGTTTCTTCAATCCCTTCAAAAACTGCTTCATATTTTTGTATATTTTCATTGACCGCAGCGATGATCGTTTCAAACTTGGTTATTTTTTCCTGCACTTCACCTACGCGTTGGGTAAAATCTCCTGCTTCAAATTCTCCCAATGAATGACGAAAATTAATTTCATCAAAAGCATTTTTGTGATTCTCAAGTTCCTTCTCAATTTTTTGTTTGGTCGTCGTCAGGCTCGCCAGTTCTTGATCAATGGCGCCCTTGGTTTCGAGCAATCCTTTTTTTGCCTCTTCGCGTCTCTGTTCGTAGTCCATACGAACGCGTCGATAGACAACATCTGAAACTTGAGGTTTGCTTTCCTCAATTTTTTGGAGTCGATCGACAATTAAACCCCATTGCTCACGAACCGCGACGGCATGATCGAGGAGTTCTTTGTTCAGGGGTATTTGCACTTTGGTTGTTTCTGCTTTTTCGGCCACTGCATCCTCCGATTTCTTCAAAAGAATCAGGTAGTTATTTTAAAGGTGAAGAGAGGGGCCCGTCAATGACGAAAATAAGAAGGCCCGAAAGGGCAAAAAAGAGCCCTTTAGCACTATCGCTAAAGGGCCCAAAAGGGGGGTATGGTAAAACCTAATGTTGTGCTTCTATGGTTATTATCGGAAGGAGAGGATGCAAATGTTGCTTACTTCAAGTGATTTCTTAATTTATCTGATAAATATATGAAAAATAATAACTTAAATAAGTGACGTGCACTTAATTGTGATTTTTCTCTGTTTTATTCAGTTTTATCCAAAATGAAGTGCACGGCACTTATTTTAAATATATCAAACGATAATTATAAAGAGAGCAACCTTTGAAGTGGGACTTCGATAAAAACTAAACACAGGAGGAAATATGGGAAACCCATCTTTTCAAATCGTCGGGCAATTGCGAACATGTAAAGACCAGAATTGTAAAGAGAGTGAATTGCAAAGTGCTTTTCCGGTAGATGTAAAAAAAGTGGTTGCTCTTATGCCAAACAGTGATGCTGCCTTGGTGGCAGCAACCATGTTACAAGGGACGCAGGAAGATGAATTTATTGATATCATCCTTCGTGAAACCAGTCTTCTCGATTCCTCTGGTCGGTTGATTCGTGTTTCGATACCTGCTCCTACAAACAACAGCAACGAACAACTTTCACAATTAAGAGCTTCCTTTTTTAGAGGTGAGATTAATGAGCTGAGTGGAACGAATAATTTTGCTCTTCAGCTTCTTGAAAAAATTCCACAAGCTCATAGGAGTACGTCACACCGGATGAGCATTATTGCGATGGATGATGGGATTCCTCTGTCAATAAAGCCTTTAGGTGTATCGCCAGATGAAATCAAATAATTTAAGTGCTGTGCACTTAATCGTCAGAAAGATGCATTATTTTGTTTCTATGAGTCGATTGACAACGCTCGGATCTGCAAGAGTAGATGTATCTCCCAGATCATGAATTTCACCTGCAGCGATTTTGCGTAAAATGCGGCGCATGATTTTACCGGATCGTGTTTTGGGAAGCGCGTCGGTGAAGTGCAGCACGTCAGGTGTTGCAATGGGACCAATCTCTTTGCGAACATGATCACGTAGTTGCTGTCGCACTTCACTGTTTGCGATAATATCCGGTTTTAATGTCACAAACGCATGAATACCTTGTCCTTTGATTTCATGCGGCGCTCCAACAACTGCTGCTTCGGTGACATGCGGATGTGAAACAAGAGCGCTTTCAACTTCTGCGGTTCCGATGCGATGGCCTGCAACATTGATGACATCGTCGACACGTCCCATGAGCCAATAGTAACCATCTTCGTCCTTACGTGCTCCGTCGCCGGTAAAATAGAATCCAGGAAACCGTGAGAAATACGTTTCTTTGAAGCGTTCATGTTGGCCGTAGACTGTACGCATGATTCCTGGCCATGGCTTCGCGATGACGAGGAGTCCACCTTCATTGGTTGCAGCTTCACTGCCGTCCTCTCGTAAAATTTTCGGCTCTACACCAAAGAAGGGGAGCGTTGCCGAACCTGGCTTTGTTGCGACTGCGCCCGGAAGGGGGCTGATCAAAATCCCACCCGTTTCTGTCTGCCACCAGGTGTCGATCACAGGACATGCTTCGTTCCCAATGGTTCGGTGATACCACATCCAGGCTTCAGGATTGATCGGTTCGCCAACAGTTCCGAGAATGCGAAGTGAAGAGAGATCATATTTTTTTGGCCAACTCTCACCTTCACGCATGAGCGATCTGATAGCGGTCGGAGCTGTGTAGAAAATATTTACTTTATATTTTTCGCAAATTTTCCAAAAACGTCCTGCATCGGGATACGTCGGTATTCCTTCGAACATCACACTCGTCGCTGCGTTTGCGAGAGGTCCATAGAGGATATAGCTGTGACCAGTGATCCAGCCGATATCAGCTGTACACCAATAAATATCTTGAGGATGATAATCGAAAACAAAACGATGAGTGGTTGCGGTATACACCATATACCCAGCAGTGGTGTGCAGAACTCCTTTTGGTTTTCCTGTGGAGCCTGAGGTGTAGAGAATAAAAAGGGGATCTTCTGCATCCATTTTTTCCGGCGCGCATGAAGTTGATTCATTTTTTGTGACATCATGAAACCAATGATCTCTTTTTTCATGCCACGAAATTTTTTCTCCTGTTCGTTTTACCACCAGACACGTAGTGACATGATTCCCCTGTGTAGCGGCTTTTTGTATGGCTTCATCAGCAGTCTCTTTGAGGGGAATCTGTTTTGTGCCACGATAGCTACCATCAGCTGTAATCAGAAATGAACTTTTGGCATCGCAGATGCGATCAGCCAGAGAATCAGCAGAAAATCCACCGAAGACAACACTGTGAATCGCGCCAATGCGAGCGCAGGCGAGCATGACAATGGGAAGCTCGAGAATCATGGGCATATAAATGGTGACACGGTCGCCTTTGCGAACGCCTAATTTTTTCAGTGCATTTGCAGTTTGGCAGGTTCGATCAAGCAGTTCTTGATAGGTGATGACCCCAGATTCTTTTGGATGGTTTCCTTCCCAATAAAAGGCGACTTTGCGGCCAAGTCCAGCTTCGACATGACGATCAAGGCAATTGACGGTGATGTTTGTCTTTGCGCCTGTAAACCAGGAAATAGAAATATGATCGTGGAAATCGTATTGCCGAACAGAGTTCCACTTTTGAAACCAAACAAAATCCTGTGCGATCTCGTTCCAAAAGGGTTCTGGAGCAGTGATCGATTCTTCATAAATATTTTTATAGTTCTCTAAACTTTTAATCCACGATCTTTCACGGGCACGCTCATGCGGCTCAAACCGCCGGTTTTCCGTCAGGACTGATTCGATGGTTTTCATTTACACTCCAACCGGATGCCAGGCGGTTTTCATTTCGATGAGATCTTCAATCCAATAGGGACTTTGCGCTTTACGGTTATCAAACCATTCTTCACTCTGCGGGGTTTGACGAATAACGACTCGCTTGATGTTTTCGGTTGCGGATTCTTGAATCAAACGAATTATTTTTTCATCTTTTCCTGAATAATCGATGGCGTTGATATCCATATGTTGTGCAAGAGGCGTGATCAGTTCTGATTTCAATCCGGTGATGATGTTGATCACTCCAGCAGGAAAATCGGACGTTGCTAAAATTTCTCCGAAAGTAATTGCCGAAAGGGGTGATATTTCTGAAGCTATTGCAACGACGGTATTCCCGCTGACAACTGCCGGTGCAATCTTGGAGATAAGTCCCAAAAGCGGTTTTTCCTCTGGAGCAATAACACCAACAACACCTGTCGGTTGCGGAGAAGTAAAGTTCCAATACGGAGCAGCCACAGGATTGATAGAGGAAAAAAGTTGAACATATTTATCAGCCCAGCCCGCGTACCATACCAGTCGATCCACAGCTAGCGCTGTTTCATGGGTAGCGTTTGGTTTGGTCACTCCTGTGGTCGCAATGATTTCTTCAATAAAAGTTTCTTTTCGACTCTCGAGCATTTCAGCTGCGCGATAGAGAATTTGTCCGCGATTAAAAGCTGAGCGATCTTGCCAAGCGCTTTGCGCTTTTCTTGCGGCACGAACCGCATCGCGAATATCTTTTCGCGATCCTCGACTTGCATTGGCAATCAGTTTTCCTGATTTTGTTTTGATTTGATAATAACGATTTGACTCTGATCGCGGAAATTTTCCGTCGATGTAGAGTTTGTACGTTTTTTGAATTGGAAGTCTGTTCATAGTTTCTCCCTTGTAAGTCATTGCGAGGAGCGTTAGCGACGAAACAATCCGACACAAGGTGTCGTCCCGAGCGAAAGCGAGGGATCTCCGGGAGATCCTTCGTCTTCGCCTCAGGATGACCTTCGGTCAGATCGCCACGCCCTTCGACAAGCTCAGGGCTCGCGATGACATTCTATATTAATTCAACATAAGCTTTGAGTCCGTGCAGCCCACCTTCGCGACCAAAGCCGCTCTCTTTATAGCCGCCAAACGGTGACGAAGGATCGAATTGATTAAACGTGTTTGCCCACACCACGCCCGCGCGCATTTTATTGACGATTTTAAAAATCTTTGAACCTTTGTCTGTCCACACTCCCGCTGACAATCCATACGGAGTGTTATTTGCTTTTTCGATAACTTCTTCTGGTGTGCGAAAAGTGAGGATCGAAAGAACAGGACCGAAAATCTCTTCGCGCGCGATGCGGTGAGACTGTGCAACATCCGTAAAGAAGCTTGGCTTAAACCAAAAACCTTTTTCAGGAAGCGAGCAATTGGTCTGATGAAGCTTCGCTCCTTCAGCAACGCCACTTTCTACGAGTTCGCAAATTTTTCCGAGTTGTTCTCTGGAATTAATAGCGCCGACATCGGTATTTTTATCGAGGGGATCTCCAACGCGCAGTGTTTGGAGCCGGTCTTCGAGTTTACGAATCACGGTTTCGTAGATTCCTTCTTGCACAAAAAGTCGTGAGCCAGCGCAGCAGACGTGACCCTGATTAAAATAAATTCCATTGATAATTCCTTCAATGGCTTGATCGATCGGTGCATCTTCAAAGATGATATTTGCTGCCTTGCCACCAAGTTCAAGTGTTAAATGTTTCTGCGTTCCAGCAACTGCTTTATGAATAATTTTTCCGACTTCGGTTGAGCCCGTGAATGCAATTTTATTGACGTCAGCATGATTGACGATCATTGCTCCTGTTTTTCCAAACCCAGGAACAATATTGACAACTCCTGGCGGAAGATCAGCCTCTTGAATAATTTCTGCAAGGTGGAGTGAGGTAAGGGGAGTTGTTTCTGATGGTTTCAAAACAACAGTGTTCCCACATGCGAGTGCCGGTGCGATTTTCCAGGAGGCCATGAGAAGCGGAAAATTCCACGGAATAATTTGTCCCGCGACCCCGAGTGATTTTGCCTGACGACCGGGAAAGGCATATTCGAGCTTATCGGCCCATCCAGCGTAATAGAAGAAATGAGCGGCTGAAAGAGGAAGATCGATATCGCGCGATTCGCGAATCGGTTTCCCTCCATCCATGGTTTCGATGATGGCAAGTTCACGAGCTTTTTCCTGAATCATCCGTGCAATGCGATAGATATACTTTGCACGTTCCGTCGGTTTCATTTTTGACCAAACTTTTTCATAAGCACGACGAGCTGCTTTCACCGCGTGATCGACATCAGCTTCGCCTGCTTCTGAAACGGTTGCGAGAACGTTTTCATTCGCAGGATTGATTGTCTTAAAAGTTTTTCCTGATTTAGCAGGAACAAATTTTCCGTCGATGAAAAGATCGTAATGTTTTTTCAGCTTCACATGATCTGGTTTTTCGAGAGAGGGAGCGTAGTCCCAAAGATCACCAAAGAGAAGCTGTCGAGTTTTGACGACTTCAAGATGCGGCTGAGTTACTTTCTGTTGTTTTGTCATAAATTCGTAAGGAGGCGAAAGAATGATTCGCACGGCGCATACGGGCATGTTACGGAGCAGAGCGTATTCCGAAGTGAAAAATTGTATTGGTTTTGAAATTTGAAGGCTGACAGCGGAAGACATTCAAATTTCGGAAAATCCAAACAATTTTTCACGAGAAATAGCGGAGCGCAGTATGCCAGCGCCGGAGAATTATTGTTTTGCCTCCTTTCCTTTATAAAAGTTAATCAATCGTGAAATATTCACCAGCTTGATAATTCCCCTTCATCTCTTTCATAATTTGCATGAGCAAATCATTCGTAAGTGTCGAAGCTCCGAATCGAAAATAGTCTTTGTTCAGCCACATATCACCAAGCGTCTCTTTGACCATGACCAAATATCGCAGTGCCTCTTTTGCTTCGCGAATGCCGCCCGCTGGCTTCATGCCAATCATTTTTCCGGTTTCGTACCAAAAATCGCGAATGGCTTCGAGCATCACAAGCGTCACAGGCCGTGTTGCTGCAGGAGAAATTTTTCCTGTGGAGGTTTTAATGAAATCAGCGCCCATTTCCATCGCCAGCCAACTCGCTTTACGAACATTGTCATAGGTTCCGAGTTCGCCTGTTTCCAAAATGACTTTGAGATGAGCAGGACCGCAGGCCTCTTTGACTTTCGCAATTTCATCGCCGACTTTTCGATAGTGACCGGAGAGAAAAGCTCCGCGATCAATCACCATATCGATTTCATCAGCGCCGAGTTGCACCGCACTTCGGACATCAGTCAGTTTAATAGAAAGAGGATATTGACCTGATGGAAACCCAGTTGCGACTGATGCGATTTTAATATCGGTTCCCGTAAGTTGACGTTTGGCTTCGGCAATGAAGTTTGGATAGACACACACCGCAGCGACAGAGGGGATATCGGAGTTTCCGGGAAGAGGATAGCGAGCTTTGGTGCACATAGCTCTGACTTTTCCGGCAGAGTCTGCTCCCTCAAGAGTCGTGAGATCGATCATGCTGAGCGCCAATTTAAGACCAGCAAGTTTTGCAGATGTTTTAATACTTCGCGTGGCGAGCCGCGCTACCCGTTCTTCGATGCCGACTTGATCAATGGTTGTATGAATCATCGTTAAGAACTCACTTCAAAACATTTTGCTGTTACGGGTCCTGTCACCTCCGTCGTTCCACCTCCCCGCTTGCGCGGGGCACCCCTGGGATCCGACGTCGGTGCCACCCGAATCATTTGTCAGTTTTGAAGTTGCGTTCTTAATCTTTTTTCATAAGCGAATCAACCATGATCTTGACACTCTCACCTGGAATCTTCAGGATGCCCTCCACTGGAGGACTTATGGAATATACCGACTATTTCCCTCATGTTCGTGAAGCATCAGAATGGTTCAAAAAACGAATAAAAATCACACCGCGTGTGGTGGTTGTTCTTTCAGGAGGCCTTGATCCTTTTATCGAAGGACTTTCGGAGAAAACAACGTTTGTGGCTGGAGATATTCCGCACTTCCCGGTGTCGCGTGTCGAAGGTCATGCAGGAAAGCTGCATATAGGAACCTATCAAGGAGTTCCGCTAATAGCGATGCAGGGTCGCCAACATTATTATGAAGGATATACTCCACAACAAATCGTCTTTCCCTATTTTGTCTTCAATCAATTAGGAGCTACATTTCTCATTACCACAAATGCAGTCGGGGGGATCAATTTTGCACTCGAAGCTGGCGACATTATGATGGTGACCGATCACCTGAATCTCATGGAAGATAATCCGCTACGTGGCATTGCGATCCAGCGTCAGTTTGATCAGTTTACGAGTATGATCGATGCGTATGATCCGGCGCTGCGCGAACTCGCACAAAAAATTGCGATGAAAGAAAAAATGACACTGAAAGAAGGAATCTTTGCTGGGGTCTCGGGTCCCAATTATGAAACGCCCGCTGAGATTCGCATGCTTCGCGCACTCGGTGCTGATGCCGTTGGGATGTCGACGGTGTTTGAAGTCATCGCAGCGCGATTTTTAGCCATGCGTGTGCTCACCTTTAACGCGATTGCCAATCCGGCTGCTGATCGCCATGAAGGTCCCATGAGTCACACGAATATTTTGCAAGCCATGGAAGCAATGTCGCCGAAACTTGTCAGGTTACTACAAGAAATTGTGGCATCTTTAAAATAACTATGGAGAAAATAATTATCGGCACGCGAGCCTCTAAGCTTGCTCTCGTTCAAACCAAGATCATCGCAGACGGTCTTCGGCAAAATGGTTTTGAAATCGATATCAAAGAAATCACGACAACGGGCGATCGCATCAAAACATCACTTGCTGAAAGTGGTGGTAAAGCACTTTTTGTGAAAGAACTTGAAGAAGCGCTTCTGGAGAAAAAAATTGATCTTGCAGTGCATAGTTTAAAAGATGTTCCCGGATTTCTTCCAAAAGGACTGACAATTGCGTGCACACCTAAGCGTGAGGATGCAAGGGATGTCGTGATAGTATGTGGCCCTACTGATGTAGGGGCGCACGGCCGTGTGCCCCTACCGATGTTGCCTCAGGGAGCGAAGCTCGGAACATCGAGTCCTCGCCGGCGGATTCAGTTACAGCGACTGCGCCCTGATCTTGAAATTGTTCCGATGCGCGGCAATGTCGATACCCGACTTAAAAAACTTGAAGCAGGAGAGTTTGATGCCATTGTTCTTGCGGCAGCAGGACTCAAGCGGCTTGGAATATTAGAGTCTGAAGGTCATTGCGAGGACCCTGAGAAGAAACGAAGGGGACGAAGCAATCTCATGCAGACAGTGCTTTCAGGAGATCGCCACGCCCTTCGGGCTCGCGATGACATTCTTAACAACTTTCACAGCAGCCAGCATATCGTGCATTTTGAATACCTTGAAACTTTTCGTTTCATTCCGGCCATCGGGCAAGGAACGCTTGCACTTGAAACTCGAGAGAATGATCAAGCACTGATAAGAGTTCTTCAAAAACTTTTTAACGACGAAGAGACCTGGATTGCAACCGAAGCCGAACGAGCTTTACTTCAAGCCATCGGTGGCGACTGCCACACTCCCGTTGGTGCTTATGCGCGAGTGCAAGGAGATGAAATTCTTTTGAACGCTTTTCTCGCTGGTGCCAAAGGGGAAAAATTTTTCTCAGTTCAGAAAAAGGGAAAGAAATCGAAAGCAAAAGAACTTGGGAAAGAAGCTGGTGAGAAACTTATTCGTCATCTCTGTTGAAATAACAAACAGTAGCACCAATTCCAAAGCCGAATATAAAAGCTCCCGTGACCAAAACCGCAGCGCGTGCTAATGGTATCCCGGTACTATTTGCCACTTGTTGATTGACTTGCTGAGCATTGATAAGAACAATCGGTGTAACTGCTTGCCCTCTCAACATTATATTTGTCATTTCCGCACGAAGAGTAAGGGCTGAAAGGCTTACTAACCGTGCTAAAAGTTTCGGTTGTGTTATCGAACCGTAAGATGTTGAAGGAAGAAGTGTGCTGATGCGGTAAGAAGTTGCTGTAACAAAGCTGGCAAATGCTTGATCAGGATGAATTCTGCGCGCATATACGAGAGCTTGTCCAAGAGCATAAAAAAATTCCCTCGGTGCGCGAGCAAGCGCTTCTGTGCTTCCGATTAACATGGATCTTAACCCTCCCAGGGAAATCGCTGCAGTCCTTCCTCCTTGCGCCTGGAGTACTGTAATGAGTTGCAGAAGTCCTTCTGTATCGGTGGGCATAACCATTGTCGCTCCGACATAGAGAGGTGGTAGATCCGAATCTTCAATTTGATTTTCATTGGGGATGTACAAAGCAATAGAAGGATCCAGTGCAGCTGACAGGGCAGTAATAATGTTTTCATTTCCTGCATACATTGGAAGTCGAGCAGTAATGAGATCTCGCAATTGTGCTTTGGACGCTGCATCGGAAGAGCGAGGAGTAATGAGTCCGTCTATGGAATCTTCTTCTTGTTGGACAGCGACCGCTATTTGATGCGCTTCATGAAGAGTTATTTCATTGCCAAGTAATTTTGGTTCATGGCCAAGAAATTTTGCTCGTTGAACAATTTTTTGAGCAAGCTCAGAAGTTGTCAGAGGCTCTTCATCGACGAGATGTGGATCAATCAGTTTTTGACGTAGAGTCTGTTCAACTGCGGAAATATCACTCCATCGGCAAGTTCTTTTATCATAAGCTTCATCGGAGAATGTGCAGAGTCGAAGTTCGACGAGATTTCGAAAATTGTTTATCGATGAATTGTTCTTTATCGTTAAATAACCATCGCCTTGGCCAACTCCTTCTTCATGATCAATTGCTTCTACAATGCTCAAGGCTTCAGAAGTACTGAGCGTTGGAATAGCTTCTCGAAGAGAAGCTGTTATCTCGTGCTGTGAAACTTTTTGTCCCGCAGAAGGTAAAAAGATCATATGTTCTCCTATCTGAGGTCCTCTTACAACTATTGTGCTGTCACCAATTGCACGCATAAAAATCTCCTTTGTTTTGCTTTTATTGTCTCGACGCTAACGTCAGAAAGTTGCTTTGAATATCTTTACTTGAAGCAACCCCATTTTCTACAAAGATACTCTTGATATTATACTTTTTGTATTATACTAACAGTATAAAATTTTCAAGGGGGAGGTTTCTATGAAAGGGTTTTTTTACGATACACTTTTGGATGAAGAAAATATCTGTAATCTCGAGAGAGAAAAGAAAATGCTCCAACAAGGAGTGCTCCAAAAGAAGAAATTTGTGGTTTGTGGTGCGCGAAATACTGGAAAAACCTCTCTTGTCAAAAATGTTGTGATTCCCTATTTTCAAAAAAAACATTCCAAAAGCTTTGCCCTTTTTGTCGATTTAATGGAGGTCAAGAGTCTTGAATCCATTCATCAAAGAATACAGATCGGTTTTGAATCCGCTTTTAGTTCTGCCTTTCCGGCAAAAAATCTTGTGGCGTTGACAAAGCAGTTTTTGTCACAATTAAGGCCCGAAGTGAGTTTTGATTCACTTACGGGATCGCCAACGCTTTCACTTGGAATCTCACGAGATAAAAAATCAATTTCATTTCTTGAAATCTTTACTATTATCAATAAAAAAATTTCAAAGAACATGTCAGTTCTTCTTGTTCTGGATGAATTTCAGGATATTGCTCTTATACCGGAAGCGCAGGGACTGTTTCGACAAGCATTTCAGGAATTGCGAAAAATCCCGCTTATTCTGATGGGATCAAAAAAACATATTCTTTCGCAACTTTTTGCAAAACCAAATGCTCCCCTCGCATCATTTGGTGAAGATCTTGAATTTGAAAAGATTGCGTATGAAGTCTATCATCAATATATTTCAGAGCGTTTTCACTTCCGAAAACTTAAGATCGATTTTCCAACAGCACGAGAACTTCAGGATGCTCTTTTCCGTATTCCAGAATCGATCAATATTGTTTGTGCTGATCTTTGTGAAAACCACGAACGAAAAAAGATTGAACCACAGGATATTTTCCAATCCATTGATCATGTACTTGAAAAACGTCGAAGTCGTTTTGAAGAGTGGCTTTCACATTTTTCCGAAAAAGAAGAAGAGATTCTTGTTGCTTTGGCAAAATTTGGACCGATCAAACATCCTACGAGCCAGGTTTTTTTAAAAGAGATACATTCTACGGCGCGAACTATAAGTCTTACCATTTCTTCCTTTCTTGATAAATCAGTGATTGAAAGGAATGAAGAAGGATTCTGTATTGCTGATCCTCTGCTTTTTTATTTCCTGAAAAAGTTTCGGTGATATTTCTTCAGAAATTCACCAGAAAAGTTGCTTTGTAAAATCTTGATGAATTGGACCACTTTTAGTGGTCCATTAAAAGTGGACCACTTTTAGTGGACAAATAGCTTCCTTTTTGTTACAAAAAGAACATGAAACCAAACAAGAATTTTAAATACGATGTCCTTATTGAAACAGATGATCTTTGCGATAGAAAGTTGGAGCAAACTGATTTGCTCAAGCGAGCGAAAGCTAAAAAACGCACCATTGTTTTTGCTCCACGACGGTATGGAAAAACATCTCTGGTGAAAAATGTCATTGGAACTGCCTTTTTTTCCTTAAGTCGTCGTCATCTTGTTCTTTTTTTTGATCTGATGGGAGTTCAAAGTCTTGAATCCATCGCAAAAAGATTTCACCACGGTGTTTCTTTTGCTCTTTCTCAACGCTTTCCTGTGAAAACGCTTCTGAGAGATGTTGGAGATTATCTGCGCGGACTTTCATTGCAAGTAGAAATGGATTCCGTAACGGGTCAGCCATCACTGTCACTCATATCCAAAACAAAAGAAGCAAAAGGAGAAATGCTGCACTTTATGGAAACTGTCAAAGAGCTTTCTCGTAAATATCCCACAATGATTATTTTGGATGAGTTTCCTGATATTACTTTTGTTCCTGAAGCAGAAGCTCTCTTTCGAAGTCTTCTTCAGGAACTTGGGGATACTGCGGTTTTTATACTCGGTTCAAAGCGTCATTTGCTGACGCTTATGTTTCAAGATGCACATGCTCCTCTTTTTCACTATGGTGATGAAGTTCATTTGGGCCCTATTCCTCTTCAAGATTGGCTTGTCTATTTCCGCGAGCGAATGAAACCAAAAAAGATTCTTCTTCATCAAGAAGAAATGGAATGGATCCTCGAAACTCTTTGCGATGTTCCAAATGCTATTTGTGAGTTTGGAGCATGGCTTCTTGAGAATATTGCTCCAGGAACGACATTCACGATAGGACACTTGAAACAGGAATTGGATAAAATGGTCGAAAGCAAACAGAGCTATGCGTATTTGCTTCAGAGTTACACAGAGAAAGAGTGTGGTGTGATGAGTGCTCTTGCGAGACAGCGCTTTACCTTGGAGCCGCATTCAGAAATGTTTTTGAAATTGGTCAACACTTCAAAATCGAGTGTTGGAAAAATCATGAAGAAACTTCTTGATCGAGGTCTGATCGAGTATGAACTTGAAAAAGGCTATCGTATTTCGGACCCACTTCTTGGACACTATTTGGCGACGCGTTAAACTGTCACTCCCTATTTTTTTGTGACGTTATGCCATACGTAAAGTTGTCTGGAAGCGTCATGCATTTGGAGCATAAATGCGAGGTCAATATCACCATCATTATCAAAATCACCCCAACGAATGTTGTCGGTAACTGGATAATTTTTACCTTTCTCATATTCAAACCTGAGCTGTAAGCTTTCACTTTTATCTTGAGGACTAATGCTACATACAACGGTGTTCATTTTCTCAGGCGCTGTTGAAGGAGAGCGCCAACAATGAATAGTACTTAATTTTTTGGGAAAAGGAATATCTGCGCTGTATCGATCTGGTTCTCCCACTGTATTACTTGTTCGTAGAAGTCTGGGCGATTGCTCCCAGCGAGTTGCTTCTGCTTCGGTTGCTTTTACTGCTGGGGAAAATTGTAATATTGTTTCTGCCATAAAGCCTCCTTTAGTTACTTGAATTTGTGCATGGTGTATGTCTTTGTACTTATCGATGAACTTCTAAAACAGTTGCGCGGAAATTTGGAAGGAGATTAGTTGAACTTCAAAGGAAAAACAATTCTGGTGACGCGCCCTCAGGAACAAGCAGAGAAGACAATTCGCGAATTTGAAGCCCAAGGAGCATCAGTGCTTCATATTCCTTTCATTGAAATTACAGATCCTTCGGATCATTATGCAACGCTTGATGAGGCGCTGGCGTCTCTTTTCCAATACCACTGGATTTTGTTCACCAGTGGAAATGCTGTTGCGCGTTTTTTTTCTCGTCCGCATGCCCCTTGTGGAAAAGATCTTTCAAGTCGCGTTGCAGCTGTTGGACCAGAAACAGCAAAGCTGCTTCATGACCTCGATGTGCACGATATGATTATTGCGGAAACTCCAAGTGCAGAGGGTTTATTGGAAATACTTCGAAATTACTCCTTTGAAGGAAAACGTGTTCTTTTTCCGCGAGCCAAAGAGGGGAGAGATATGCTTGTGCAGGGTCTTGAAAAAAGAGGTGCGATTGTCGATGTTGTTGAAACCTATCAAACCATCTTTCCCAAAGATTTTGATCACGAGCAGTTCATTCATCTTATGGACGAGGGAAAACTTGACGTCGTTCATTTTGCCAGTCCATCAGCAGTGAAACATTTTATGCAGATGATTCTGGAGAGAGGTCTTCAGGAAAAAATGTGTCGGCTTCAATTTTTGGCGATTGGATCTACCACTGAAACTACACTTCGTAATTATGGAATTGAATCTCTTGAAAATATCGAAAAATAATTATTCTTCCGCATTCTTCGGTTTTACCGTTACGATTCCAGTCCCTTCAATCTGAGCGCTCCCGATAGGCGGGTCATTAAAAGTTTTTTGGCGAATTTGAAAGGTGGTTGATGCTGATTTATCATCGTCAAATTTAAGAGCGATGGAGGTCAACGGAGGGGAGGCAAGTTGCAACGCTTCGGTGAGCCACTTTTCAGGTGGACCGGAAGTTTCGAAATTGGGTCCACCATCTTTGAACGAACATTTTGATTGCCACTGTTCGAGAATGTTTCCCTTAAAGCGAAGATTTACCACTGCTGCTTCTTCACCAGTTTTTTTATACACGAGTTCAAAGGAAACTTGTGGAATTTGGATTTCCAGTTTGCATTCACCCCCGGGCCACGTCGCAAGCATGCCTTGAACATCAGCAATGATTTCAGCATCGCCATTGATGACCGCAGTATCCGCTGCTGTTTCTCCTTTAAGGTGAATTCGATATTTAATTTCAAAGCTTTCAGGAGAATTTTCAAAAACATAACTTAACGTCACCACTCCATCAATGCCGACCAAAAGAATATTGTTTGCGCTTTCTGTGTCTGATCTCTGTGAAGGGGATTCAGGAAGAGCATCTTCCAACGGAGGCTCATCTTCTTGAAATTCTTCTTCGATCTCTTCATCTTCGTTCACCGGTTTCTTTTGGTCGTCTGATGGAAGAATCTCTTCTTCAAGGATATCTTCTGTGTTGTCCAAAGGTGTTTGAGCTGATGTCCTTGGAGAAGAAAAGGTCAGAAAAAAAGAAAAAAATAATATGGAGAAAAAAAGTTTCATGAAAGTTTGCCTTGCAAGTGTGTGATCGCTCCGCTATACAATCGACGTCTTGGTGATAGCAGTTAACTTCTTTCATTTCAATAGGTTGTTCGGGGGGCCTTAGGTTTTAAATCACCTTGGGCCCTTTACGTTTTTCAAGGATAAACCATGATTGAACGATATACCAGAAAAGAGATGGGAAGTGTTTGGAGTCAAAAAACGAAGTATGATCTTTGGCTTCAGGTCGAACTTGCAGTCTGCCGCGCTTGGGCAAAGCGTGGAGAAATTCCTGCTGCAAGTTTGAAGGTGATCGAAACAAAAGCATCCTATGACCTTGAACGGATTCCTGTTATTGAAGAAGAAGTGAAACATGATGTGATCGCTTTTTTGACGAGCGTTGCGGAAAAAGTAGGACCCGATTCGCGATTCATTCACCTGGGAATGACTTCATCTGATTTAGTTGATACCGCATTTGCGCTTCAACTCAAAAGAGCATCTGCGTTGATTCAGAACGATATTACAGAATTTTTAACTGTTCTCAAAATACAAGCCCACACCTATAAAGACACTCCGATGATCGGAAGATCACACGGCATGCATGCTGAGCCCATTACGTTTGGACTCAAATGTGCACTTTGGTACGAAGAATTTCTTCGTCACCAACATCGTTTTACGTTTGCGTGTAATGATATTGCGGTTGGGAAAATTTCTGGAGCTGTAGGAACGTTTGTTCATCTTTCACCTGATCTCGAAGAAGAAGTGTGTCATGAGCTCGGTATCAGAGCTGAGCCGGTTTCAACGCAAGTGGTTCAACGTGATCGTCACGCCTTTTTCTTTTCTGTGTTGGCAGGGATTGCAGCCTCACTTGAAAAAATTTCAACCGAGATTCGTCATTTGCAACGGACCGAAGTTTTTGAAGTTGCCGAGAGTTTTGGCAAAGGTCAAAAAGGTTCGAGCGCCATGCCGCATAAACGAAATCCCATTCTTTCCGAAAATGTGACGGGACTTGCACGGCTTGTAAGAAGTTACGCGCAAGCAGCACTTGAAAATGTCGCTCTCTGGCATGAGCGCGATATTTCTCACTCGTCTGTCGAACGTGTGATAGCTCCAGATGCGACGATTCTGGTCGATTTTATGCTTGCTCGTATGAAAAATGTTGTGGCCAACTTGGATGTCTTTCCAGAACGCATGGCAGCAAATTTAGAATCATCGCGCGGATTGTATGCATCCCAAAGTTTGTTGCTTGATCTGGTGCGTGCTGGCATGACACGCGAAGAGGCTTATAAAATTGTGCAATCTTGTGCGATGGAGTCATGGAAAACAGGAAAGCATTTTTACGATCTCATTGCTGCTGAGAAACAGATTCAAAAAAATCTTTCTGAAAAAGAGCTCGATGAAATTTTTGATTTGAAACAATATTTGAAACACATTGATACGATTTTTAAGAGGGTGTTTAAAGAATAACTATGTCATTCTCGCGTAGGCGGGAATCCAGTGAAATCCCCACCTTCGTGGGGACAAGCTTCTGGATCCCTGCCTTCGCAGGGATGACAAAATCAGTTTGGGATAGGAGTTATTATGTTAGCGAAAATTTATGTGACATTAAAAAAAGGTGTCCACGATCCGCAAGGAGAGACCGTACAACATGCACTCTCTTCCATGGGATATAAAGAGGTCGCCGGAGTTCGAGTCGGAAAATATCTTGAAGTGAAGCTGAATGAAACAAATCGTGATGCTGCAGAAATCAAACTTAAAGAGATGTGTGAAAAACTTTTAGCAAACACCGTGATTGAAAGTTATCGAGTTGAATTTGAGAATTAATTTAAAAACGGCCGAAGGAGGCGAGCCTCGAGCGGCGTCTTCAGACGCTGGAAACGAAGCCTCAATACCCAGCAGGCTGAAGCGCAGGCAAAAATCTGGCGTGTGAGGATTTTTGCCGTAGTGAGAGGTTGCCTCCGAGAGACGTTTTGAATTTGGAGTAATATGAAATTTGGTATCGTCATTTTTCCAGGAAGTAATTGCGATCACGACTGTCATCACGTGATTACCAACGTGCTCGGCGAAGAAGCGATTTTTTTGTGGCATAAAGA
>Ga0209343_10002833_pt1 | contig 22167 bp, 29 predicted proteins | sample RifCSPlowO2_02_FD_184026 | JGI IMG/M metagenome (GOLD analysis project Ga0209343, IMG submission 184026) | Groundwater microbial communities from Rifle, Colorado - Rifle CSP2_plank lowO2_0.2 (SPAdes) (version 2) | ecosystem: Environmental > Aquatic > Deep subsurface > Groundwater | place... | reverse complement strand
GATATTTGAAAGGCAATTTTGAAGAAGGAGTATTTTCATTTAAAAATTGCCTAAGTAATGCTTGAGTTTTCTTTAATTCATTTAGAAGTTCATAATATTTTTTCTGCCACTCAGATGCCTGCTTCTCCTTGTATTCCAATTGTTCTCTTAATCTTTTATTTTCATCAAAAACATTAGTTCTTATGTGATCCATCTTCTAAAATTACAACATACACCTCTTTCCCAAGATATATTTTAGGGCAATCAATCTTTGCCCCAGTACCATATACATTTACAATTTTTTTAAAGAAACCAGCTATATTCTTAATTTTTAACTCTTTTTGTGGTTTTACAGGTATTTTCTTCATACATATTAAATATGTATTAAGTATATAAACTTTTTGGTTTTATCGTCTATACTATATACTTACTATTAGCTCCCGTTAACGTTACAATGCAGTATTTTATAAAATAAATCCTTCTCGCTTTAATCTATTAAAAGATTCTTGAATTGATTCTTCTAATTCAAATCCAATATTATAATAAGAACAAATTTGTAAAGCAGACCTAATTACATCCTGAATTTCTTTTGCTAACTTTTTCTTATTTGGTTCACCATATTTTTTAATTTTACTTCCTGTATTCTCAAAATGGTTTATTTCTTTGGCTAGCTCGCCACATTCCTCTAATAATCTTGTAGCAATTTGGAAAGGCTCATTTCCATTTTGATATTTTTTATTCAATCCCTCATTTATTTTTATAATTTGATCTATCATATTTATTTATAGTGAGAGACCTAAATAATTTAACATTGCTATTTAGTTCTCTCGAATATAGCAACTGACAAAATGGTAGAATATTTAAGTCAGTTGCTATAGTATCAAAGAAGATTAAATAGTTTTAGGTAATGAAACGCGCCTGGCAGGATTTGAACCTGCGACCTTCGGGTTAGGACCCCGCTACTCTATCCAACTGAGCTACAGGCGCAATAAATTTAAAAGAGTTGATTAGTATAAAAACTCTATGATAATAAAATTACTTGGAATATTTGATATTTTAGTTGCGATATTATTCTGGTTATTGGTAATATTTAGAATAGATTCTTTATCGGGAATTGTCCTTTTATTTGGCTTGTTTTTACTCGTAAAAGGAATTGTTTTTGCAATTAATTTTAATATAACGAGTATTTTAGATATTATTTCTTCTTTTATAATTATAATAAGTGGTTCTGTGACAATCCCGTTTCTATTAGTTGGTATAGTTTCTCTTTTCCTTTTACAAAAAGGAATTTTTAGTTTGTTGAGTTGATTTGTATGGGATTAGATTCTATAGATTTGACTTTCTAAAAATTCTATAAAACAGGTAAACTGTTACAATAATCATGATAAATAAGAAGAATAAAGATATAAAATTTATAGGAAAATCCAATCGGAGTGCTAAAGCAATCAAGAAAAAAATGGCACCAACATTCTCAATTATCATCATTATAACAAAACTGATTGGATTTTGCTCTTTTATTTTTGTGTAATCTTTCTTTAAGGTTAGTTTCTGTATCTTACTAATACTGTAGATTATAAAAAATTCATTGAGAAGGATAAAAAAGCTAAACAATAAGAAAATCTGTACAAATCCTGCAGCATAATTAGGACTTTGTAAAAGCATATTCATTAAAAAACCAGTAATAAGAATAATTGGGAAAGATAATATTCCTAAAAAATAAAATCCTTTTGCTTCTGTTTCTATATCACTATCTTTCAAATTGGAGAATTTATATAAATATGAAGCATAAATAAAGTTTGAGGAAATTCTTATAGCATAAAGTAAGTAGATTAAGATAAAAGAAATAATTATCGGAATATTCTTATAAAAAATACTTATAAAATAAACTATAATTGCCAAAGCGAAGAATAATAAAAATCCAATTATCTTTCTTTTTATAAAATATGGATAAATTTTTTTATATTCATCTTTCATTGTTATTCGGATAAGTTGGAGAGTTTAATTGTTGATATAATTATTCTAATTAATTCATTTTTATGTTCTCCATTTTTATTATTTATATCTTTTATAATTAGTCATTAATTTTCCCCTCCGTATATACTAATTCCGCTGATTTAGTGCAATGTGGAGAGTAGGATTCGAACCTACGAAGGCACTAAGCCACAAGATTTTGAGTCTTGCCCCTTTGACCGCTCGGGAACCTCCACATAAAATTCCTAATAAGAGAGCATATAAAAAGCTTTATAAACCTATAATCAACTATATTTTCGGAGACGACCATACTAGTCAGGAAACACCTGTTCTCTTTCCGACCACAGAAGTTAAGCTGATTGGGTTGTAGGAATAGTTCCAGAAATGGAGTGAAACCTATAAGTTGTCTCTCATTTATCATTGATATGATAAGGAGAATAAAATTATAATACCTCCAAGATGTTTCAGTTGTGGAAAGCCTATTGGCCATTTGTGGGATGAATTTAAAGATAGAGTTGAGAATAAAGGAGAGGATAGTAAGAAAGTGCTTGATGAATTAGGATTAGAAAGATTTTGTTGTAGGAGTATGTTTCTTGGACAAGTTGATACTCTCGAATTAGTTAATAAATTCAAGAAGTTTTAAAAACTTCTTGGCTTGTTCAAAACTCACGTTTTGAAAATTCAAAAAACTCTAGTAATTTGTTGATTCTTTATACTATCAAATTCTTTATGTTTTTTTATCCAGTCAGATATTTTGATTCCTTTTGAAGTAAAAGTAGTTTCATCCCATATTTTTCCAAATTCTTTACTAACATGATACGCAGATTCCCTGCATAAAATAAAGTATCGTTTATCTGGAAGAAGTCCTTTCTTGTCTATACCTACGAAAGTATCAGAAGAAATAATTGCCTTACCTAATTTTTTTCGGGTTTTAAAATCATAAACATCTATTTCTTCTAAATTATAAACGTCTTCTCTTTCTTTAATTTTAATTAATTCTTGCTCGTTAATAGAAAACATAATTGCATTAAATTCATTTTCTTGAGATTTTTCTATGTTTAGAACATCTTCTTTTTTGTTGTCTTCAACAAGATTGAATATTCTTTTGTAACCTTTAATGATAACAGGTATAGATTCTCTATCTGGCAGGGTTTTGCTTAGGGAATTATGGCTCATTAAACTTCCATAGCCAACAAAGTTGTATTTCATGATTTATACAATAAAAAAGTATTTTTATATTTGACTATTTCATCTTTTTGATCTTTCTTTTAGTATTAAACCTAATAATTTTATAAGAAAATAATCCAAGTAAACCTCCAATTAAATTATTGAACATATCTTTTTGGGTATCCCATTCGTCAATATCTCCTGCTCCGACAAACAAAACTCCTTCTCCCTCCCCAACAGTTAAAGCTCCTGCATATTCAAATAATTCATGAAATGCAGAAAATCCGAGGACTACAGCAATAATAGCAATATACATAAACCACCCCTTATAAGGACCGACTAATGAATAAGTTCTGTATAAGATTAACGAAGCAACAAAACCAAAAAATCCATGGACATATAAATCATACTCTAATCCAAAATAAGAATTGCTATAAGTTCCAAAAGTTCCAAGATTATGAAGAATTAAAAAAATAGCTGCTAGAAAATAGTGGAATGGATGAAGTTTTATTTTATTTCTTATAAAAAATAAAGCATAAAGCATTAAAATAAGAAATATAAAATCATATTTGTAATGACTGTTAGTTGTTAGGGAATAGATTTCTAGTGCTATTAATATTATAGTTGTTATCCATAAAATATATTTATTGAAACTATCTCCCGTATTAATATTCTTTTTCACCTTTTTATTCATTCAATAACTAAGAAAAAAGTGTTTATAAATCATACGATGTCAAAAATAAAACATGTTGATACAATTTCAAAACACATAAATCCAACCTATTATAACAATAATTAAGTCTGCAATAAAATGAGTAAACCAACTTGCATATATAGAATCTGTTTGCTTGTACATCCAATTAAATAATAAACCTATTAGAGACAGAAAGATAGTTATTAATAAAAATTGCCACCAATTAAACCATTGATAGATAATAATCATATGATGTAAAGCAAATAATATTCCGGTCCAATAACCTTTCCAATATTTATCAAATACCCTAAATACAAAACCTCTCCAGAAATATTCTTCTAAAAACGGATTTACAAAAATTATAATTAAAGCTACATATAAATATGTTGAAGGAGTAACGTTTATTTTTTCTAAATTTTCCTTGATAGAATTAAAATCTAATAAGTTCATAAAAATAAACAACGAAACTACGATAATAATCAGAGATAATATGCCTCCAAAAAATGCAAGCAAAATTGTTTTTCTCTTGTTTTTAAAATGTAGTGGACGTAAAAAAGATTCTTTCAAAGAAATTTTTGAAACATATGAAACAGCGAGGACTGGAATTACAAAATGAACTAATATTCTTGTAGTTAAGCCTATACTATAACTTCCTGATAATTTAGCTATTATTTGAGCAATAGTCGGTAAAAAAGCTGCAATAAAAAGCAAGATTAATCTTTTTTTCATGATTATTAATAAGCTATCATTTTAATTTCCATCTACTTACATATCCACAGTTCTTGCATTTAATAATTTTATAAGGTTTCTTAATTCTTATTTCAGAATTTTTTGAAGTAAAGTAAGTAAAACATTTTTTGCAAAATAATTTTCTTTTTTCTCCTAGTTTAATGTTTTTACTCATAGCAAGTTTTTTAGCTTTTTTAATTTCCTTTTGTGAAGGATGATGAGAAAAAGTATTATCTATAATCTTTTTTATTTCTTCTTTTGATAATTTTTTAGTTTTCATTTAAAATTTTCTGGAGAAATTCTTTTTATTTCTTTTACTGCATCAAAATCAGGGTCACCTGTAATAATCTCATCGATGTTGTTTAATAAAGCTGTTGCAGCATGAATAGCATCTCTCGGTCCAACGTTATTTTCTGTAAAAATCTTTTGAGCTTTATAGATTGTAGATAAATGAGTTTTTATAAATGTTAAGTTGGAAAATTTCAAAAATTTTTTGCCTTCACTTATAGATATTTCTTTTCCTTTATGTTTTTTTATTGTATGCACAAACTCGTCCCAAGTTAGAATAGATGTGTATCCTTTAAACTTACCTTTTAATAAATCTAGCAATATTCTCTTACAGTTCTCTGAGGTTTCATCTTCATATAATATCGGGTATATGAAAATATTTGAATCAAGATATTTCTTCGTCATATTGCTCTAAAATGGTTTTTTTTATTTCCTTTATAGAACCTTTTTTTTCCTTACCAGGAACGTTTAAAAAATCTTTTAAGAACTCTTCAGGGTCTCCTTCCTTTCTTATTACTACTTCATCGCCTTTAATTTCAAAAAGTATTTTTTCCTTTGGATGTAAATTTAGATATTCGCGAATATCTTTGGGGATAACAACCTGCCCTTTCTCTCCAATTTCTCTTTCAAATATCATGTTTATTTAAGTATGAATTAATATTTAAACTTTTTCCTACTTTGTTGTATGAATTAAGTTTAAAAGTAAAATCATAAAGATATTTAATAACCAGATTATTTATTTAATGTATGATAATAGCAACTCATGATGGGATTTTTCATGCAGATGATGTATTTGCTGTTGCTATTTTAAAATTGATTTACAAGGATATTAGAATAATAAGGACTAGAGATGAAAATGAATTGAAAAAAGCTGACATATGTTTAGATGTTGGAAGAAAATATGATGGCATTAAAAACTTTGATCATCATCAAAATGATTTTACATTAAAAAGAAATAATATTCCTTATGCTTCATCTGGATTAATCTGGAAACATTTTGGTAATGAACTAGTAAAATCTAAAGAGGCATTTGAACATATTGATGAGATATTGCAAACAGTTGATGTAGCAGATAATGGAATTGATATTATTAATGTAAAAGAAGAATTTAAAGATATTTATCCTTATACTTTATCTAGATTAATAGATTCTTTTAATCCTATATCAAATGAAGAAAGTATTAATTATGATAAGTCTTTTTTAAAAGCTGTTGAGCTTGCCATTGTTATATTAAAAAATGAAATTGCTATTGCCAATAATCTAGAATTATCAAGAAAAATAATTAATAAAGCTATATTAAAAGCTAAAAAAGAAAATAAAAATTATATAGTTTTAAACAATCTTGTTTCAGGATGGAAAAAAATAATTGACAAGGATATTTTATTTGTTGTTTATAGACATCCTGATAAAACTTGGTGTGTTCATTCTATTCCTGTTAAAGAAGAAAATTTTGAAAATAGGAAATTATTTCCAGAAGAATGGGGAGATTTAACGAATGAAAAGCTTGCAAAAATAACAGGAGTTAAAGATGCTTTTTTCTGTCATAAAGGAAGATTTATAGTATGTTGTAAAACAAAACAAGGAACTATTAAGATTGCAGAGATGGCTGTTAAATCTTAATACATTATTACTGCTTTAATTTTTCTAAGAATGCAATAAGCTCTTCAAGCTGTGAATTAGGAAGATAAACATTTATTTCTCTAGAAATTTTTCCAGAGGCTTCGCAAACAATTTGTATTTGCAAATTTTAATAGAGAAATCGAATGCAAATTGTTTCAGCTTATTTAAATACCCCAAACGAACGGCCGCTCCCGCCGCCACCGAAGTAGCCGCAGCCAAAGACACGCAACCAGCCACCATAGTCGCCAAGCGCAGAAAATCTTAATTCAGGAACTTGTCCTTCAGTAATATCTAAACCATAAACATAAGGATTAAATCCAAATATATCAGAAGCTGAAACTTCTGCTAATTGCTCTGCTCCTTCTTTTAAATATTGTGCAATAACCATATCATTTCTAGCTAATTGTTCAGGAGTTTGTTCTCCTAATCTGTAATTATCACTTTCTTTTGGAGCAAATCTAACTTTTTTATCATTGCTTATTCTTACATTTGTTCCCTTAATATCTTTTCCACCTCTTAATCTTTCTTCTAAACCTTTAATTGTTATTGTCTCGCTTCTTCCTCTCGCATATTCATCATCAATAACATACATTCCTTTATCAATCCAAAAATCCTGCAAAAAAGGATACAGCCATTTAGTTCTCATCATTTCTCTAACATTTTCAAATTCTGGTTCATCTTTTAGCTTCGAACAATAAGCTGCATGTAATAAAGAAGCATATTCTTTTCCTGGAAGTTTTAATCCTTTTGATAAAATTTCTTTTCCAAGATTTTGATAATTATCTGAGCCAAATGAGGGATAAGCGAAGGTTATTTCTTCGTCACCATAAGGAATATGAAGATGAGCTTCTGGTGTCCAAACTTTTTTTATTCGTTCAATTCTTGCTTTGCCTTGTATTTTTGTATTCATACTTATTTTAGTAATTTAACATTTATAAACCTTCTCTTTAGTGATTACTTTTAAAAAGTAACAAATTTAAATACTATACTTATCTATATAAAATATAGAAAGTTTTGAAAAACATCAAAATGAAAATCAAAGAGTTCCAAGCCTTTTCATTGCTTGGAATCGAATCAGCAATGAAAAAACATAAAGAAATAATAAAATTAGAAAACGTTTCCAGATATTACAAATTTGGAGATGAAATCATAAAAGCAGTTGATAATGTTAGCTTGACTATTAATAAAGGAGATTTTGTTGCAATAATTGGACCTTCAGGAAGCGGGAAAAGCACTGTTATGAATTTAGTAGGAGCTTTGGATTTAGCTACTCATGGAGATATATATCTTGATGGAACGAACATAGAACATTTAGAAGAGTCTGATTTAGCGGTTCTACGAGGTAAAAAAATAGGATTTGTTTTTCAGATATTTAACTTAATCCCTACTTTGACAGCATCAGAAAATGTTATGCTCCCTATGATTTTCCAGAATATTCCGAGTAAAAAAAGAAAACAAAAAGCAAAAGAATTATTGGAAAAAGTTGGATTAGAACATAGGATAAATCATCTTCCAAATGAACTATCAGGGGGAGAAAGACAGAGAGTTGCAATAGCCAGGGCGTTAGCTAATAATCCAGAGGTTATTTTAGCAGACGAGCCAACTGGAAACTTAGACAGTAAAAGGGGTAAGGAAATTATAGAAATGTTCAAAGCATTGAGAGATGAGGGGAAAACCATTATTATCGTTACTCATGATTTAGAGATAGCTAAAAATGCAGATAAAATTATAACCTTAAAAGATGGAAAAATAATAAGATGAACGAGAATTATCACACAATTCAAACTATTTATGAAGCATTGAGAAGATGCAAGATTCCTTGCAGTTATACTAAAAATCAGATTGAAGAATATGCTAAAAAGAATAAATTATTTGTAAAAATAGATGAATTTGAATTATCTTTAGGAGAAAGAAGAAGTTATAGCTTTAGAGGAATTCGGAGGCTCATTAGAGAATCAGATCTTCAAATGATTATAGACGGTTTACAAATTCCAATTAAACTTTCTGATGTAAAAACTACTTTAAATAAAATATATACTGAAAGACAAACCAAAAGAAAATGATAAAAGATTTTTTCTTGCTTGGCGTGAACAATTTAAAGAGAAGGAAATTAAGAAGCTGGTTAACTATGATTGGAATTTTTATAGGAATAGCTGCGGTTGTATCTTTATTATCATTAGGGCAGGGTTTACAGGATTATATCAATGAACAATTTGAGATTTTAGGAGGAGACAAAATAATTATTGAATCAAAAACTTTAGGGCCTCCTGGAAGCGCGACAAGTAAAAGTCTTATTCTTACTTCTAAAGACTTGTCTGTTATAGAAAATACGAAAGATATAGAAAAAGCTGCAGGCTTATTAATGAAATCCGGAGTTGTTAAGTTTAAAGATGAAGCAAATGTGGTTTTTACTTTAGGGATGGACGAGGATTATCTATCTCTTTTTGATAATTTAGGAAATTTTGAGGTAATTGAAGGTAGAGATTTAACAGATGAGGATAAATTTAAAGTTGTTGTTGGAAATAATCATGCTTATGGCGATATATGGGATAAACCAATTCAATTAAGAGATACTATTGAAATAGAGGGTAAGGAATTTAAAGTAATAGGAATAAGAGGGAAAATTGGAAATCCTTTTGATGACAATGCGCTTACTATTCCAAAAGATACAATGAAAGAACTATTAAATATAGAAGATGAAGAATCACAAATCGTTGCTAAAGTAGAAAAAAATAGTAATCCTGAAAATATTGCAGAAGATTTAGAACGAAAATTAAGAAAAAGCAGGAATGAAAAAGAAGGGCAGGAAACATTTAGAGTAAGCACTTCTGAACAAATTCTTTCTACTTTTAATAATATTTTTGCAGTTGTTCAAGGAGTATTAGTTGGAATTGCTGCTATTTCTTTGTTAGTTGGAGGGATAGGAATAATGAATACTATGTATACTTCTGTTTTAGAAAGAACAAAGGAAATTGGAACTATGAAAGCTATAGGAGCGAAAAATTCTCATGTTTTATCTCTCTTTTTAATTGAATCAGGATTACTGGGATTAGTTGGAGGTGTGATAGGTGTTGTTATAGGAATTAGTTTAGCAAAAACTGCAGAATATATAGCCGGAATTTATCTTGGAAGTCCATTGCTTCAAGCATCTTTAAATCCTTTTATTATGATAGGAGCATTAGCGTTTTCATTTATAATAGGAACTATTTCAGGAGTTTTTCCAGCAATTCAAGCATCAAGATTAAAACCTGTTGATGCTTTGAGGTATGAGTAGAAGGATTTAAATACATGTACACATACACATATATATGGCAACTAAAACAATTTCGATAATGGATGATGTTTACAAATTGCTTTTAATAAATAAAGGAAAAAATGAAAGTTTTTCAGATGTAATAAGAAGGATTTTAATAAGAAAAAAGGATATCATGGAATTTGCTGGAATGTGGAAAAATGTTTCTGATAAAGATATAAAAGAAATGAAAAAAATTATAGGAGAATTAAGAGATAGCTCAACAAATCAATTACTGGAAAATGATATGTCTTGATTCTGATTGTATAATAGATTTTCTTAAAGGAAAAAAGGAGGCAATTAATGTTATAAATAAATATAATGAAGAAATCATTACAACTGAAATAAATGTATTTGAAGTATTATATGGCATTTATTTGAAAAAAGAAGTAAGTGAAAAGCAAGAATATATAGCGAAGGAATTTTTAAACTCTATAATAAAATTTTCTTTTGATAAAAAATGTGGTGAGATTAGCGCCAAACTATTATCTTCATTAACTAAAAAAGGAGAAGCTATAAATCAGAATGATTGTTTTATTGCATCAATAATGATAAAAAATAATTGTAATAAAATAATTACAAATAATGTAAAACATTTTTCAAGGATAAAAGAGATAAAAGTTATTTCGTATTGAAATAAGATGACGAATATACAAAGTTTATTATGATAGGATGTAGATTTTTTTAGAAGTATTTTAAGTGGAACTTTCAGATTGATTAACCGAGGACCTAAACCATGAGTTATTCATTACATTATTACATAAATGTTTATTAATAATAATCAAACTTTTAAATATCATGGAAAAAGAATACCAGGCAGTTATTTTAGTTGGAGGATTGGGTACTAGATTAAGGCCTATAACTGAAACAGTTCCTAAGCCAATGGTTGAGATAGAAGGCAGACCTTTTCTGGAATATAAAATACAAAGTTTAAAAAAATACGGAATAAAGGACTTTATTTTATGTGTTGGTCATTTAGGACATGTAGTTGAGGAATATTTTGGAGATGGAAAAAGATTTGGAACAAATATAAGTTATTCTTATGAAAAAAACGGCTTGCTTGGCACAGCTGGGGCAATAAAAAATGCACAGCATTTAATAAAAGACACTTTTATTGTAGCTAATGGAGATACTTATCTAGATGTGGATTTTAAAAAATTAATTGAGTTTCATGAATCTCATGATTATCCTTTTAGTATTGTTATTAGTGATGCAAGTCATGCTAAAACCCAGGAATTAATTGAAATTAATAATGATAAAATAAAATTATACAAAAGAGACACTCCTGAACATGAATATCATTTAAGAGTTACTCATCGTCCTTTAGTTAATGGAGGTGTTTATATTATGGAAAAGGAAATTTTAGAGCATATACCTGAAAACACCAAAATTTCTTTAGAGCAGGAAATTTTTCCCAAAATACTTCATAAAATAAAAGGCTTTTTGCATAATGGCTATATGCTTGATATTGCAGATGAACATGATTGGAGAGAATTTAAAAAAGATTTAAGAGAAGGATTAATTTTATCAAGTGTACTTAGTAGGCAGAAAATTATAAGAAGCAGGGCTCCGGTAAGAATAACATTTGGAGGTGGAGGAACTGACATCGCTCCTTATGATAGCATTCACAAAGGAATGTGTGTTAATGCAACAATAAATAGATATGTTTATTCTACACTTAAATTAAGAGATGACAAAAAAATAACTATTAAATCAGATATTATAAATATTCATGGAGGATTTGAAACTTATGAGCAATATTTTGAGGATATAGATAAAATAGAATTTTCAGAAAAGCATCCTTTAGATATTATTAAAGCAGTTATTCTTGAAATGCGGCCAGGACAAGGATTTGAATTATACGTTAGAAGTGATGTTCCCCCTCATTCTGGATTAGGAGCATCAGCTAGTTTATGCGTATCTATAATCGGAGTTTTAAATCATTTAAGGAAAAAAAATAGACTAACAAAACATGAAATAGCAGAAACTGCTTATAGAATAGAACAAAAAAGATTAAATAATAAATGCGGAAGACAAGATCAGTATGCTGCAGTATTCGGAGGAATAAATCTGTATGAATTTAATGGAGATAATAATGTAAGAGTAAATCCTATAGATACAGGAAAAGACTACATTTTAGAACTTGAAAAAAACTTACTGGTTGTTCATTCTGGAAGAAGAATTAAATCTTCTGGAGAAATTCATGAAGAAAATAATGTAGATGAGTCAGAAAAAATAAAAATACTACATGATATAAAAGATACTGCTATTGAGATGGAATTTAATTTAAGAAGAGGGAATCTCAAAAGATTTGGTGAATTAATTAAGGAAAGCTGGGAGAAAAAGAAAAAATTTAATCCTTTAACTTCAAATACATACATAGATGCATTAATTGAAGAAGCACTTTCTCACGGAGCAATTGGTGTTAGATTAATGGGAGCAGGAGGCGGAGGACATCTTTTAATATATTGCGAGCCTGATAAAGAGCATAAAATAAAAGAAGTTTTGGCAGAAAGAGGAGCAAAATCAATAGATTTTAGCTTTGATTTTGATGGACTAAAAGTATGGGAGATTGATGAAGCATGAAAGCATGGGTAACAGGAGCAGGAGGATTTATAGGAGTTCATTTAGTGAACTATCTTATAGAAAAAAATTACAGGATATTAGCTACTCATTATAATCCAACTACAGATATTAATGGAATAAGCAAAAAGGCAATAATTAATGAATGTGATATTAGAGATAGAGAAAAAGTTTTTTCTTTTATGAGAGAGTTTATGCCTGATAAGATTTTTCATTTAGCTGCTCAAAGTTATCCAACAGTCTCATGGGAAAATCCTTGGTATACCCTAGAGTCTAATGTTATCGGAACAATAAATATTTTTGAAGCTGTAAAACATTTTAATAAAAAATGTAAGATACTAAATGCAGGAAGTAGTGGGGAGTATGGTTATGTCAGCGAGGAAGAAGTTCCTATTCATGAAGACAGGATATTAAAGCCATTGCATCCATACGGAGTTAGTAAAGTTGCTCAAGAACTTCTTGCTAATCAATATTTTCAGAATTTTGAAATACCATCAATAACTATAAGAATCTTTAATACAACAGGACCCAGAAAAGTTAGTGATGTTTGCTCTGATTTTACTAAAAGATTAATTGAAATTGAAAAAGGAATTAATAAAGGAAAAAAATTAAGAGTTGGAAATTTAAAAACCAAAAGAGCTATTACAGATGTTAGAGATTTAACCAGAGCATTTGATCTTGCTTTAGATAAAGCAACTATAGGAGAAACTTATAACGTTAGTGGTGAAAAAGTTTATGAAATAAATGAAATAGTAAATATTTTAAGAAATTTAGTTAATTTTAAATTTGAAATATGGCAAGATCCCTCTTTAATTCGAACAACAGATGAGCCTATTATTTATGGGGATTCTTCTAAATTCAAAAAAGAAACTGGATGGGAACAAGAAATTCAGTTAGAAAAAACTTTGAAAGATATGTTGGATTATTGGAGAGAGGTTTTGTGAAAAACAAACAATTGGTATATGCAGTACATAAATACGACGTTTGCTTATGGAAATGGCCCTTATTGTAGATGTGTGGAATGGGCAATTGAAGTTAATACCATTAGAGAGCGTCGTGGAAAATCCCGACTGCCGATTGTTGTTCCTCTGGTTTATCCTGGAAGACAGGAAAAAATTTTAAAAGAAGAAATCACTTCGCATTATGGTTCTAATTTTATTGCTCTCCACCCTGATGAAATTTTATTTGATAGAATTCAAGGAAATCTATTATCACAATTAATGTTTAACCGGAAAGATTATGTTGATAATTTAAGAATATTTTCAAAAAAATATAGAACTATTGAGAATGGTATTAGAAAGCATTTAGAAACAAAAACTAAACTTGAAACAATTGACTTTCAAATAATTGATATGGATTTAAGAGATTGCGCTTTCCAACTAGGATTAAATAATAGAATTCAAACTGGATTGCCTAATCAATTTTATACAGCAGGAGGAGCAGGGCCTTTTGATGAACTATTAGAACGAGCAATTAATAATCCTGAAATTTCAATTAACAAAAAAACAATTAGAAGCGTATTTCCAATTGCAAGAAGATTAATGGAAGAACAAAAAATAGTTTTTTCTAATGACCCTGGAGTTTTTTCTTATGATGATAATAGACAATTAAGAGACGTTGAAAAATTAACTCCTCCGTTTGTCCATCTTCCAAAGCCAGACACAACGAATCTTCCAGAAAAGGGAATCTATTTATTAATGACAGGCATTGACGGAATAAGAGAAAGCGGAATTTATGACGCTGTTCAAGAATTAGGAATGCAAATTTATGCTCCAGAATTCTCGATTAAAGGGTTACCTGAGAAAATTAGAAACAAGATAATAGTTTTAAGTCCGAGCCAAATGAATAATCCTAATATTCTTGCACAATATGCAAGAGCAGGTTGGAGTTGTGTTTGGCTTTCACATTTGTTAAAAAAAGGGTTCATTACCCCGCCTTACCAAAAAAATGATGACCCTGAAATGTTTTTTAATGAAAGAGGAATTATAAAACTAGGATTGGGGGTTGTTATAAGAGATAATCCTCGTTCTGCATTGGAAAAATCTTTAGAATTATCTCACAATATAGGGCAAGTTAATGAAAGACTTGCACAGAAATATGGAACATTAGACGGCATAAAATATGCTGCAGAAGTTGTTGTAGATTATCTAGAAAAATGATTACTTCGTACTCTCCACTCTTTCCCATGCATCATTATATTCTTTTTTTAAAATATATTCTTTATAAGCAATAAACCATAAATATGCTCTAACAGGAATTACTATCAATGTATAAAAAAATTCTTTAATAGTTGAGGGATATAACAAAACATACCATATTCCTAAAGACTCACTAGAAAAAGTTTTCATTTTTGGCCTTTTTTCTATATATTTGTGGATTTTTTCATGACTTTTTATGGTTCTTTTTTTCTGTTTGATAAAATCCTGAAAATTTTTAGGATAGCTAACATAAACTATTGAATTAGGAGAATATTTTATTTTATATCTTTTCTTCCAGAACATGCAGGGAATAACACTGTCTTCTGCAACATCTAATGGAAAACTTTCTATAATATTATTTCTAAAAGCCCAAAAATAACCAGAACATTCTAAAAAATCATTTTTCTTGTTTCTTTCCAGCCGAAGATAGTGAGCAGAATCACAAAGAAGGTGACTCCAATAACCTAACATTGTATTTTTATCTTCAATAGAGACTGGTCTTCCTGAAACACAACCAACTTTTTCATCTTTAAAAACTTCAATAATATGGTTAATTGAATTTTCTGAAACATAAACATCTCCATCAGTGAGAATAATAATTCTTCCTATCAATTCTTTTAATAATAAGTTTATAGCATAGCTTTTTCCTTTTCCATCATCCATCACATGTTTAACTTGAGGATATTTTTTAGCATAACTTTCAATCACTTTTATTGTTGGTTTATCAGGACAGACAACTAAAAGCTCATAACTCTCTTTAATTTTCTGTTTAACAATGCTCTCAATAGCTTTTCCTATTGTTTGTGGTTCATTAAAGGTTGTTATTACTATCGATATCATTTTATCAAAAAAGAATCTTCATTAATAAATTTTATTGGTATAAATTAATTATTTTCTGAAAAACTATCTTCTATTAATTTTGCAAGAATATGCAAAATTAAAAGATGACACTCTTGTATTCGTGCTGTGTTCCTATGATTTACTTTTATAGCAATGTTTACTAATGCCCCAATTTTCTCGCTTTTGATTGATCCAAGTAATATTGTTTTCATATTTTTTTCTTTTGCTTTTATAATTGCATTTTTTAAATTTAGAGAATGGCCATCTTCATCATAATCTGATGTTGTTAATACTATGAGTATATCTCCTTCATTCCCTAATGCTTCAATCTGCCGAGAAAATACATAATCAAAGGAACTGTCATTGCTAATAGAAGTAAGATTAGATGTATCTGTAGTTAGTGCTATACATGGAATAGCAAGTCTTTCTTTTTCAAATCTTCCTACAAGTTCTGCTGCAAAATGTTGTGATTCTGCAGCGCTTCCACCATTACCACAAATAAGAATTTTATTGCCTTTCTTAAGTGATTTTATTATCTCAAGGACTGATTGCTCAATTAATTCAGAAAGAAAAGAAACATTTTCAATAGCTTCTTTACTTTGACTAATTATAAGTTCTATTTCTTTTTTCATTTCAATCTATATCTTCTGTTATGCCAAAAATGCTTACCAAGTTCGCATTTTTGGTCACCGATAAAGTCTAAACAAAAACGCAAAGACTTTATGGTTTTTAAAGATTTATTTAGATTTAGCATCTAAAATAATAAATACCTACTATTATCTTTTTCCTCATGACAAACACAGTTATCTTTGATATAGGCGGTGTATTAGTTCCTGATAAAACTGATGCAATTAATAAAGCTGTAGCTCATAGTGCAGGAATATCTCTTGAAAAATTAGTTGAATTATTAAATCCATTACAAGAGGATATAATAAAAGGAATTTTGTCTCTTTTAGAAGGTTACTCTATTGTAGCTTCTAGTTTACCTAATTATGTTGACCATAATCGTTTGTTAAAAAATCATCTTTATGCATATAGTTATCACAATCAAATATTTCCACAAGTTCAATCACTTATTTTTCAATTTAGAAAAAATTATCGCGTTATTGGTTTAACAAATACAGAAACAGAAATTGCAGAGCATAATGAACGAAATGGTCTGTATGATAATTTTCACAAGGTATATACCTCTACTGGTTTAGGGTTAATGAAACCGCAAAGAGAAATATATTTAGCTATGTTAGAAAAAGAGAAAATAACTTCACAAGAGGCATTATTTATTGATGATAAACTTGCGAATGTTAAAGGAGCATTGGCAGTTGGTATTCCCTCAATTTTATATATAGGATTTACAGATTTAGTAGAACAACTAAAACAAAAGGGTATAGTTTAATAAAAAGTAAGTTTTTATAAAAAAGTGAATCTATACTCATTTTTCAATTTTTTCTTCAATAATCTCTGAAATACTTTTTCCAGTCTTTTCTTTAATATCTTTTAATTTATTTATTGTTTTTGCAGATAGAGTTATATCTATCCTTTTTCTTTGATATGGTAATTCTCCTGTTTTATCATAATTTTCTAAAGCAAGAAAAAGCTCTTTATATTTTTTTAATATTTTTTTAATATTTTTTTCTTCCATATTACCTAATGCAATTTTTTATCCTCCACTCAATATTTCTTATTTCATTTATATTATTTTTTGCTATTGATACTATTTGTTCTAATAATAAATCTCGGTCTACTTGTTTTTTATTTTCTTCTGCAAAATTTAAACATAAAAACATTGCAGTTCTTTTGTTTCCATCTGAAAAAGGATGCTCAACAAGTATCGCTCTTAATAAGTATGCTAACTTTTTATAGTCTCCTAATTTATTATTTTTTTGGACATCGAGAGCATAATCAATACCCGAGTCGCTTCTTAAATTTCCTCCAAAACCTTTATTTATTCTAATTAAATCTTTCTTACTAATATTCATACACATATAAAATAGCTAGAATTATATAAATCTTTCTATTTGTCAAAAACCATAGGTCAGAAACCTATGGCATGTTTAGTTACTATGGTTTTTGAGCACATCAAAATTGCTTTGCAATTTTGGGGCACAGAAAATATAAAAATTTTCTGTGTGCTCCGAATTCCATATGCTATCATCTACCACATGTCAAAAAACTTTAAGTTTTTTGAGCACCCCAAAAATGTTCAATTGGAAAACATTTTTGATGTGTTATAAACATGTGGAATTCGGACATTTAAAACTATTTACATTCTATATCTAACTCTATCATAAAACACTTTTACTGAAATAGGCATTGCTCGATAAATTGGTTTAATTATCTTTTCCCGTGTATCATCCATCACTTCAACTAATTCTCCTGCTGCATAAGTAGGTTTTTCGTTATCTACATTGTATTTCACTACTCTTGGACTCGTTAAATAATCTACAAACCAAGCAGGAAGTAAGCCATATCTTCTGTTAGTGCAAGAACCTCTCATCATATTGAGAACTAGATTAAGATAAGGATTCTTTTTCTTAAGTTTTATGTGCTTCCACCTATCCCAGTAATTTAAATTTCCTGCAGTATCGTTGTATGTTTTTATGTATCCATCATCTAACGCTTTTTTGTATAAAGGGGTGCCTTCAAAAAATATTAAATTATTAACACTTAAAAAATATGGCTTGGGAATTTTTCTTAATAATTTAATTGTTTCTAAAATATCCTCATTAGTCTCATAAGGATTATTAGCTATTACATCATACATAACTGTTAATTTATCTTTATACTTGTTTAAAATTTGAGCGCATTTTAAAACATGCTCTGCTTTAATAAATCTGTTATATACTTCTTTATTTAATCTATCACTACCACTTTGAATTCCTATAATTATATCTGTTAAACCAGCTTCAACTAATAATCGTATTTTTTCGTCACTCACCTCTCCAAAAGCCATAGTTGCAGGTTCAGCGAGGCATTTCATTCTTAATCCTATTTCTTTTTTATACTTTTCAGAGAATTCTCTTAGCCATTCAAGTTTTCTTACAGTAATAGTTTCATCTCGTATGTCTATAACTTTAATAGAAGGAAATTTCTTTTTAATTGTTTTGAAAAAATTAATGACATAATCAACGCTATGAGTTCTTAGTAAATCAGCCTTACCAGCATATAATGCTCTAAGAATATTATTTGTGCAATAGGAGCATGCTTGTGGGCATCCTCTTTCTGTCTGGAAAAATAACATTCCTGCTAGATGCCTTTCTTCAAATGGAATTAACTTTCCTCTTTCAAGAATCCATTGGTCTTCAATATCAAAATCAGGAGGAGCTAAAACATCTAAATTATTTGGAGGGGATCTCACAGGATTTTTATACTCTTTACCGTTAATTCTAATCCAGAAATTTAATATATTATTAATAGGTTCTCCTCTCTCTATTTTATTAGCAATCTCGACTATAGCTTCTTCTGCTTCTCCCACAGCAATTATATCGCCAATCTTAAAGCATTTTTCTGGAAAAAAAGTAGCATGAGGACCTCCCCAAACAACAGGAATTCCTTTTTTCTGAAATAAATCAATTAATTGTTTAGCTCTTCCGGTTGTACTTTCCATAGAACCAATTCCTATTAATTGACTTCCTTTTGTTTTTTCCTCAACCTGTTTTAATTCTTTTTCAGTATATTTTCTGGTATAGTCTTCTACTAAAGGCAAGAAAATCATTAATACTTCATGACCTTCTCTTTCTAAACAAGCTGATAAAGTCCTTAATCCCTGGTCATTAGGAAATGTAGAGGTTGATATTAAAGTTATTTTCATTTTTCCTCGTTTTTTGGATTGTATAAGATAGTAAATATGATTTTTAAATTTATCTTTATTTAGATTATTAGGCATTTTCCGTTAATAAATTTTCGTATTCATCCATATATCTCTTATAAATATCATTCCAGTCATATGCTTTAGATTTTTTCATATTATTTTCCGACATTTTTTTTCTTAATTCAGGGTTATCGATAAGTAAAAGAATTTTTTCTTCAATAGCTTTTATATCTCCATAATTTGTGAAAAATCCATTTTCAGGTTCATGTATTGCAAATGGAACGCCATTGACTGGCGAAGCAACTATAGGCAAACCAGAGGCCATGGCCTCGAACAATGTTAAAGGAAGACCTTCCCTATAACTCGGAAGAACATAAATGTCTGAAGCTTGATACATTTCAGCTACCTTTTCTTTTCCTTTTAAAGGACCAAGATAGTGCATATTTTTAAAATCCTTGATCAGTTGTTTAACTTCTTCTGCTTTTCCTTCATCAGGGCCTACCCAGACAAAGGCAATGTCTTTTCTTTTTTTTGTTATATTTATAGCAGCTTTTGCCAACATTTCAGGGCCTTTTGTTGGGTTTAATCTTCCGAAAAATAAAATAAGATATTTCTCTTTAATTCTGTATTTTTTTCTAAACTGGTTATTTTTTATTCTGCGAAAAAATATGTTATCAGTTCCATTGTTTATAACGATTATTTTATTTTTGTTCTTAGAATATTTATTTAAAATAGTTAATTCCCAAGGAGTTATTGCTACTACTTTATCTATAATTTTATAAGCAAGCCTATTAAAAATTAGATCATTTAATAATAAAAATGGCTTAAGAATTCTTGGTCTGAAAGAAAGATCTGTCCAAGGACAATGAGTTGTATGGATATGTTTAAAACCATAAAGCCTAGATAAAAAACCAATTATTAAGATGTACAAATGTCCTGAAACATGAGTGTGAGCAACATCAAAATTATTTTTAAATTGCCATAAAAGAGAAGGCCAGATAAAAGTACTCATTGATAATCTAAATATATAAGGCAACCTATGAACATGAACTCCTTCTATTATTTCTTCTTTTTTCTTTATTCTTATATTTTTATCACTATCACAACAATAAACATGAACTTCATGGCCATCTTTAACTTGCCGCTGTGCAAGTTCATTCATAACTTGTTCTACTCCACCAAAAGTAGGAAGATAAAACATATTTACATGACAGATTTTCATAGTATGAAAATTTAATAGTCATTTAAATAGATTGTTGAGATAAAGAACAGTTTGTGAGCACTTTAATAATCTTTTTAAGCTCTTCATTTTTATTTAGTACATGGAAAAAACTGGTAAAGTGAAAACTAAAACAAAAGATAAAAAAGAAGAGAAAAGTGAATCTCTTGGAAAAAGACCTATTTTTGATACAGGAATTTCATTTAAACCACCATTCTTACAGAATAGTCGTAAAATTCCCGTCTCAAAAATTTCAAAAAAAACACATAAAATTTTTGATATAGAAAAAAGTTATTACAAAGATAATCCTGTTTTTCTTTCTAAGCTTCTTGATCCATATACTGCGCGGCTTGCTCAATATGCTTATAATCTTGGATTAACTGGAGATATGGTAACTCTTATTAGTTTTGTTGTAGGAATGTCAGGAATTGCAATAATGGCTTATTATCAAACATACCTTTCCTTAGTGATAGCTGCCATACTTATCACATTAAAAAATATTGGAGATACTATGGATGGGAAGATTACAAGAGGCTCTGGAATAAAATCAACTTATGGTGGATTTACTGATATTATTTTAGATTGGTTAATATTTCTACCTGCTTTATATTTGTCTCTCGGTTATATTACTGGATATTACTACATTGCATTTTTTTGTATTATAGGTTATATGAGCAGGGAATTTGCTAGAAGAAAATTTCAAATAAAATATGGAAATAAAATCACAGAAACTGAAGAATCACAAAAAATTACAGGAATTAAATCTATTGTCACTAAATATGATCAAGCAAATGCTCTTTGGATTGCTCCTTTATTTCTTTTGATTAATCAGCCATTATTATTTATTTATCTTATTGCTTTCATTGAATATCTTTTATTAATTGGAGAGCTTGGATTTGATTACTATTGTTTTTTCCAGAAACAGAAAAAAATGAAGTGGGATGCTGGAAAAAAAGAGTGGATTCCAAAATTATGATTAATTGCAAATATGTTTAAATAAGATAAATTCTTTGTTTTTATATAAAAAGGATGGATACTTAAAAAATGAAAAATAAAATTTTTCAATTCCTCATACAGAAATTAAAAATTTTTGTCTCTTCAACTCTTACGAGTATGAAGATTTCCAGAGGAAATTTCGAAAAATGAAAATAATTATACTTGCTTCAGGAAAAGGCTCTAGATTAGGATTTTTAACTAATAATACGCCAAAACCTTTAATAGATTTGGGAAATGGCAAAACAGTTTTAGAAACGCAATTAGAAAATATACAAGAATCTGGGGTCATTAATGAAGTTGTAGTAGTCGCAGGGCATTATGCAGACCAGATAGAGGCAAAAATACGAAAATACCAACAAGAAGGCATGAAAATAAAGATTCTTCATAATCCTTTTTATGATTTTTCAAATAATTTAATTACATTATGGTTAGCTAAACATGAAATGGATGGAGATTTTATGATCACTAACGGAGATAATATTTTTGATAACGATGTTTTTTTTGATTTAGCAGACAAAAATAAGTATGGGATTTTCCTCACTATAGTAAAAAAAGGCAAATATTATAATGATGACATGAAGATAATAACTGGAAATCATGGATTAGAAAAAGTTAGCAAATCTATTGCAAATGAGGAATCGCATGGAGAATCTGTTGGATTGGCGTTAGTATCTGGAGATAAAAGTGTTAGGATATTCAGAAACACTTTAGAAGAGCTTGGAAAAGATAAAGAATATTTAAACAAATTTTGGTTAGAGGTTATTAATAAAATAGCTGATAGAG
>Ga0209343_10002830_pt1 | contig 22184 bp, 19 predicted proteins | sample RifCSPlowO2_02_FD_184026 | JGI IMG/M metagenome (GOLD analysis project Ga0209343, IMG submission 184026) | Groundwater microbial communities from Rifle, Colorado - Rifle CSP2_plank lowO2_0.2 (SPAdes) (version 2) | ecosystem: Environmental > Aquatic > Deep subsurface > Groundwater | place... | reverse complement strand
GGCCATCCCGCTGCCGTCGATACGACGTTCATCTTTCAGCGTAACGCCGGCGGCATCGGCTGCGACCCAGAACAATCCGGGCCGGCCGGCGCGAATGACCGACACCGCCCAGCCATCCGCTCCACTGCCGGGAACCACGAACTGCTTGCGCCCGTTGAGAACCACATGCTGTCCATCATCACTGGCGGTGGTGTCAATCGAATCGGTGTCATCCTGTCCCGGCTGCTCTTGCCAAGCCACGCCGGCAATCAGCCGGCCTTCGGTCAGGGCTTTTGCAAGCTGTGATTTCATGGCGCTGTCGGGCGCCATGCAGAGTATCCGCGGGAACTGGACTCCGGCGGCGATGAACGGCTCCGGCAACAGATGCGCACCGGCTTCTTCGCTGATGGCGGCGATTTCTTGCAAGCCCAGTTCGAGGCCGCCGAGGTCAGCCGGCAGCAGCACCGACAGCCAGCCCGCATCGGCGATGCCGCGCCAGACATCGCGATCGAATCCCGATGCGGTGCCGCGCATTTGCCGCGTGCGCCGCAGATGGTCGGCGCGTCCCAGGAAATCGCGCGCGCTGTCGCGAAATTCGTCCAGAGTATCAGTGGTCATGCATCGCTTTCAATCGTTTCATGTGGCCTTGCAATCCGCAAAGTAAAAAGGCGTCAGACCGGGTCCCAGTTGAACACGTCGCCTGAGCGATCGAGTCCGAAGAAGGAGGATTTCAGCGCAGGCATGCCGTGCGCCGCGATGCTCTCCGGGGTCCATCCTTCCGAGCAGTGCACCGAGCGCACCGGACGCGGCTGGCTCATCAGGAAAATCTCGTTGTTGCGCACCGTGAAGACCTGCGCATTGACGTCGGCTGCGGCATCGCTGGCGAGATACACCGCGAGCGGTGCAATCTTAGCCGGCGTCATCTGCTTGATCTTGTCCACCCGCGCTTGCTGAGCCGGCGTCTCGACCGGGATCGAGCTGATCATCCGGCTCCATGCGAACGGCGCGATGCAATTGGAGCGCACATTGAATCTCTGCATGTCGAGCGCGATCGACTTCGACAGTGCGGTGATGCCGAGCTTGGCCGCCGAATAATTCGCCTGCCCTTGGTTGCCGATCAATCCCGAGGTCGAGGTCATGTGCACCAGGCAGCCGGATTCCTGTTCCTTGAAAAGGGGCGCCGCCGCGCGGCTCATGTAGTAGGCGCCGTACAGATGGACCTTGAGCACCGCATCCCATTCATCGGTACCCATCTTGTGGAAAATCCGGTCGCGCAGGATGCCTGCATTGTTTACCACGCAATCGATGCGCCCGAATGCGGCGACCGCCGCTTCAATGATGTTCGCGGCGCTGGCGGCTTCCGATACGCTGTTGTCGTCGGCGATCGCCTCGCCGCCCATGGCCTTGATTTCATCCGCTACTTGCTGCGCCGGTCCGGTGTTGCGGCCTTCACCGGTCAGCGACGCGCCGATATCGTTGACTACCACTTTGGCGCCGTAACGCGCCATCGCCAGCGCGATGTCGCGGCCGATGCCGCCGCCGGCACCGGTCACTATGACTACTTTGCCATCGACCATTTTCGGGCTGTCCATGTTTCCTTTGTCCTTTGTGAGTGTGCGAATTCCGTTGTGCCCTTCGCTCCCCTCTCCCGCAGGCGGGAGAGGGGAGCAAGCGCATAAACCTCACAGCGCCGCATCCGTACCCAGTATCGAAGTCGACTGCGAAGACAGCGTGCCGCCATTGCCGTGCACCACCGCAGTCTGTGCATTCGCCACTTGCCGCGCGCCGCCTTCACCGCGCAACTGTCGCACCGCTTCGATCGCGATGAATATGCCGTACATGCCGGGATGGGTGCAGGACAGGCCGCCGCCATTGGTGTTGACCGCCAGCCGTCCGCCCGGCGCGATCCCGCCGCCAGCCACGAATGCACCGCCTTCGCCTTTTTTGCAGAATCCCAGGTCTTCCAGAAACAGGATCGTATTGATGGTGAACGCGTCGTACAACTGGACCACGTCGATATCGGCCGGCGTCATCTGCGCCATCGCAAAGGCGCGTTCACCCGACTCCCGCGCCGCAGTCACAGTCAGGTCCGGCATCGACGATATCTGCCGGTGCCAGGTCGCGCTGGCGTTGCCGAGCAGGTAGACCGGCTTCTTCGCCAGATCGCGCGCGCGGTCGGCGCGCACCATCACATAGGCGCCCGCGCCATCCGTCACCAGGCAGCAGTCGCGCACGGACAGCGGGTCGGCGACCATGCGCGACGCGAGCACATCTTCGATGGAGAGCGGATCGCGCACGAATGCTTCCGGATTGAGTTTTGCCCATTCGCGTGCGGCAACCGCGACTTCGGCCATCTGCGTGCGCGTGGTGCCGTATTGATGCATGTGACGCGCCGCGGCCAGCGCATATGCGGTGACCGGCATCGCCGGCTGATACGGAAATTCGTAGGGTTGCGGGTCAAGCATCGGACGCACTTTGGCGATTTCCTTGCGGCCGAAGGTCGAGGTGCGCTGTGTGCTGCCGTAGCAAACCAGTACCGCATCGCACAGCCCGGCGTTCAGCGCCAGCATCGCCGGCATCATGTGCGACACGAAACTCGAACCGCCCAGCATGGTGCTGTCGACGAAGGCCGGCTGGATGCCGAGATATTCGGCCACCGGCAGCGCCCACATGGTCGAACTCACGCTTGCGGTAGCGAGGCCGTCGATGTCGCGCATGTTGAGTCCTGCGTCGAGAACCGCGTTGTGTGCGGCTTCGGCCAGGATTTCCATTTCGGTGCGGCCGTGCGCCTCGCCCAGCCCGGCATGCCCGACGCCGACTATCGCTACCGATCCGCGCAAATCGCGCGCGCTCATGACGCCACCTCGCTCTTGCGGAACACGACCAGCGGCTGGTCGTGTTCGATGACGATGCCAGCCTTGACCGGCATTCCGATCCTGACTTCTTCCGGCGCCATTCCTTCGACCCGGCTCATCATGCGCACGTCTTCTTCGAGGTCGATCAGCGCGATGTTGATATCGCCGCCGGCGTCGGCCTTGCGGCGTACCACCGTGGTTGAATACACGGTGCCGTTGCCGCTCGCGTCGACCCACGACAATTCGGGCGAGCCACAGTGATTACACAGTACGCGCGGATAAAACACATGCCTGGCGCAGACGGTGCAGCGCTGAATGCGGAAGACGCCGTTCTTCAATGCATCGAAGTAAATTTTCTGGGGGCCGGTATCTTCGAAAGCCGGATTCGGATCGCTCATGACATTATTCCTTTGTTAAAGATTCTGTTTTTCGGGTACGGCAGACGCCATCGATGACGCATCCTGCGCAAGCTGCCTCAGCTCCCGCTTCAACAATTTGCCGCTGGCCGTCGCCGGAATCGCCGGCACCTCGATAATGGCGGCCGGGCGCTTGTATGGCGAGAGCCGGTCCTTCAGGTATGAACGCAATGCCTCCAGGTCAAGCCTGGCGCCGGGATTGACTTCGACAAACGCTACCACTTCCTCGTTATGGTCAGCGGTCTCGCGCCCGACCACGGCCGACAGCCTGATGCCGGGGAAACTGTTGATCACCGATTCGACTTCGATCGGATATACGTTGAACCCGGAACGGATGATCAGGTCCTTGGTGCGCCCGACGATGAACAGCGCGCCGTCCGCATCGACCCGGCCGATATCGCCGGTGTTGAGCCACCCCCCCGGCAGCAGCACGGCGGCAGTGGCTTCCGGCGCCTTGTAGTAGCCGAGCATCGTGCCGGGGCCGCGCACCCAGATTTCGCCGGGTGAGCCAGCCGGTACATCGTTGCTGGCCTCATCGACGATGAGCAACTCGGCGCCTGCCACGATTTCGCCGGCGGAGGTGTCGCTGCGCGGCCGGTCGATGCGGGTGATGAATAGCGAGCCGGCATATTCAGTCATGCCGTAGCCGTGGTGCAGCGGCAGGCCGAAGGTGGTTTCGACTTCCTGCTTCAGGGTCGGGTCGAGCGGTGCGCCGCCGGTATACACGTAGCGCAATCGCGGCGCCTGCACCGGCGCGCCGGTTTCCCTGATGTGCGCGAGCAGGCGGGTGAACATGATCGGTACGCCCTGCAGGATCGAGACGCCATGCGCGGCCAGCGCGCGCATGGTTTGTTCGGGGCTGAAGCGCGGCTCGACGTACAGACTTGCGCCGGCATACATGGTCGCCAGCAGTACCGTTCCGAGGCCGAATATGTGCGATATCGGCAGCACGCCGTGCGCCACGTCGTCCGGCGCCATGTTGCGCGACGTGCTGGACACCCGCGCAAAATGCAGCAATCCGTGATGGCTGGTCATCACCCCTTTCGGCGTTCCGGTGGTGCCCGACGTGTAGATCAGTGCCGCCACCTGCGCCGCCGTTTCACCGCGCTCGGGCTGCGCCGCCGGATCGGTTGCCGAGATGCATATCGGACCAAGTTCAGTATCGATTTCGAGCGCCGAACAGTGTTCTGCATGCGCGCGTGCATCCGGTGATACGGTGGCGGTAAAGAGTTGCAGCCGCGGCGTGCAATGCGCGCGGATCGCTTCCAGTTCGCGCGCCGACAGACGTGCGTTGACGATGACCGGCCATGCCCGCAGTTCGCCGACCGCGAACAGCAGGGCAATCTGCGCATGGCAGTTTTCGCTGACGATCATCACGCGGTCGCCGGCCTGCACGCCATGCTGTTTCAGCAGTAGGCAAGCTTGCTCGATCGATTGCCACAAGGCGGCGTAGCTGATGGGCGTGCCGTGTTCGAACAGTGCCGGCGCGTCCGGTGTCGCCTTCGACCAGTAGCGCGGAATATCGCTGATGCGCGTTATTTCTTCAATGGAATAGGTCATGGACAAGTCCCTGGCGTATTCTGAAAATTGCGCATTGCCGGGGACAGGCGTGCGCTTCGTCGATGGTCCGGACGAACTCGACACCGTACCTTGGACAATGATCGCGCATCGCTGCGCAACTGGATAAACTGATCGGCCGAGCTCGACATCGAAAAGTCCTTTTCTTTTGCAGACTGGTGGATAGGGATGCACCGGCGCAATGATTGATGCAGCGGCGGGCGATAGCATCGCCACAGCTGTAATGCGCCTATTGAATGTAGGATGGCCGAGCTTTCGGCTGCTTACAATTCATCATTTTGAAAGTGCGATTTCACTTCTGCTTAACCGGGCTCAACGGCGAGACAAAAGTCAGGCGCGTTATGGCGACCGTTCCGCCGCGGATCGGCGCGATCTGATAGCATCACAGGTTCCGGCAACGCATCCGAGGGCTGCGCGGCGAGATGTGGCATGAAGTCACGGACAGCATTGAAGGGGCCACGATGGATTACAAAAGACTTGGAAACACAGGGCTGCAGGTGTCGCAGCTGTGCCTGGGTTGCATGACGTATGGCGACCCCAATCGGGGCAAGCATGCATGGACGCTGCCGGAAGATCTGGGCCGGCCGCTGATCCGGCGCGCACTGGACCTGGGCATTAATTTTTTCGATACCGCAAACAGCTATTCGGACGGCAGCAGCGAGGAAATTCTCGGTCGCGCATTACGCGACTTCGCGCGGCGCGAGGATATCGTGATTGCCACCAAGGTACATTCGCGGATGCGTCCCGGCCCGAACGGCGCCGGACTTTCACGCAAGGCCATCATGACCGAGGTCGACGCCAGCCTGCGCCGGCTCGGGACCGATTACATCGACCTCTACCAGACCCACCGCTGGGATTATCAGACGCCGATAGAAGAAACCCTGGAAGCGCTGCACGACCTGGTGAAGGCCGGCAAGGTTCGCTATATCGGCGCATCGTCCATGTACGCATGGCAATTCTCCAAGGCGCTGTATCTCGCCGACCGGCACGGCTGGTCGCGCTTCGCGACGATGCAGAATCATTACAATCTTCTGTATCGTGAAGAGGAACGGGAAATGCTGCAATTATGTGCGGCGGAACAGGTCGGCGTGCTGCCATGGAGCCCGCTGGCGCGCGGACGCCTGACCCGCGACTGGCGCGAAACCAGCCGGCGGATGGAAACCGATGAGTTCGGCAAGGGGCTCTATGTCAAGGCGGAAGAAGCCGACCGGGCCGTGATCGACCGGCTGGCGGAAATTGCCGCGCGGCGCGGCGTGCCGATGGCGCAAGCGGCGTTGGCCTGGGTGGCGCAGAAATCGGTGATCACGGCCCCGATTGTCGGCGCGTCCAAGCCGCATCATCTGGACGATGCGGTCGCGGCGCTTTCATTGCATCTGACGCTCGAAGAAATTTCCGCGCTGGAAGAGCCTTATGTGCCGCACGCGGTAGCCGGATTTTCCTGAAATTCATGCCTGGCCGGGATTACGCCGGCCGTAACGAACCCGCCGGGACGGCGCGCAAGTTCCGTCTCCCGTTCCCTTTCATTTGTAAGCATTTATGGCGATTCATTTTGACTTGGTCGACCTGCGACTGTTTGTATACATCGCGGAAGAGAACAGCCTGACCCGCGCAGCGGTGCGGGCGCACATGTCCGTGCCGGCGGCAAGCATGCGCATGAAGAATATCGAGCAGTCGATCAATACCAAGCTGCTCAACCGCGAGAGCCATGGAATCACGCTGCGGCCCGCCGGCGAAGTGTTTTTGCATCATGCGCGGCAGGTGCTGGGCCAGCTGGAAAACCTGAGCGGCGACCTGCAGGCGTTTGCGCAGGGCGTCAAAGGCCACGTCCGGATCCAGGCCAACACCACCGCCATCACGGAATTCCTTCCGAGCGTACTGCAGACCTTCCTGATCGAGCATCCCGAAGTCAATGTCGACTTGCGCGAGCGCCTGAGCAGCGGCATTGTCCGCGCGGTCATCGACGGCGCGGCCGATATCGGGATCGTTGCCGACAGCGTGCATACCGCCGGCCTGCACGTGACGCCTTACAGAAACGACCGGCTGGTGCTGGCGGTCGCCGCCGCCCATCCGCTGGCACGCGAGAAATCGGTCAGCTTCGCCGATACGCTGGAATACGATTACATTGCGCTGCACGAGGGAAGCGCGATCCATTCCTTCCTGCATCGCGCCGCCGACGAACTCCACGCACCGTTGAAGGTCCGGATCCAGGTTGCCAGCTTCGAAGCCGTGTGCCGCATGATCGAGGCGGACGTCGGTATCGGCATCCTGCCGGAATCCGCGGCGCAGCGGCTGGCCCGCAATCTGGCGATCCGGTTGATCCCGTTGCGCGACGCTTGGGCGGCGCGCAACCTGCTCATTTGCGTAAGGGATTTGCAGTCGCTGCCGATATTTGCGAAAAACCTGTTCGACCTGCTGCTGGCCGACCGGCCTTCCGCCTGATTCGATGTGCCGGGCGCGCCGGCCTTGACGCAGTGTTAATTTTTGATGAACTCATGCTTTTGTAAATGTGAATTGTGATTTTTCAGTGGATGGGACACCCTATGATCTGCTGAAAAGCCACCGAAGTCCCGGCAGGGAAAAAATCTGGCATTCATTCGCCATGGCGGTCACACGGTGGCCGGACAACATAACTTAAAACGGAGATGACATGAAAATTCGATCGACCCTATTTGCTACCCTCGCTGCAGCCGCGGCAATGAGTGCCGCTCCCGGCGTTTTCGCCCAAGGCTTGCCGGGTTTGCCTGACTCCATGACCTGGTCCGCATACGACGTCGGTTCTGCCGGCTACGCGGAGGCGTCCGCCATCGCCGATGCCTTCGGGAAAAAATACGGTACGCGAGTACGCATTCAGCCTTCCGGCTCCTCGATCGGACGGCTCCAGCCGGTCTTGACGAAAAGGGCGGAAGTCGGTTTTCTGGCCACCGAAACTTTTTTCGCCACGGAAGGCATCCATGATTTCGGCGAACGGCGCTGGGGCCCGCAGGACTTGCGCTCGCTGGCGGGAAGACCCGGTTCGTTCGGCGTGTTTACCGCCGCCGATGCCAATATCAAGACGCTGAAGGATTTGAAAGGCAAACGCGTCGCTTATGTTGCGGGCAATCCATCCGTCAACGTGAAGTGCGATGCGTTCCTCTCCTTCGCCGGCCTGACCCGCAAGGACGTGCAGGCAATCACGTTCCCGACCTATGCCGCCGCGATGAGTTCGGTCGCGCAAAATCAGGCAGACGCATCCTGCACCACCACTACCCCGAGCCAGGTATATGAGCTCGAACAATCGCCGCGCGGCATCCTTTGGCTGGATGTCCCTCCCAACGACAAGGAGGGCTGGAAACGTCTGACGGCTGTTGCTCCGTTCTTCCAATCCATCAAGGAAACTGTGGGCGCCGGCATCAGCGAGCAGAAGCCGGTCAATCTCCTGGCCTATCGTTATCCGATCATGGTAGTCCGGGCCGACATGGACGAGAAAACCGCTTATGCAGTCATCAAGGCGCTGGATGAAACCTATGGCCTGTACAAGGATGCCACCAAGGTCATGCCGCGCTGGAAACTGGACGTGTCCGGGACTCCCGCGATCGATGCGCCATTCCATAACGGTGCGATCCGTTATCTGAAGGAAAAGGGCATCTGGAAAGCCGAGCATCAAAAGTGGAACGACCAGCGCCTGGCCCGCCTGAATGCGCTGCGCGGCGAATGGACCAATGCCTTGGCCGCAGGCAAGGGCAAGAGCGATGAGGAATTCGCCCAGATTTGGGAACAGCATCGTGAGAAAGCGCTGAAAACCCTGACGCGCTGATTCGTACATTTGTACGGAAAGGCTGAACCTCGGTTCTTGCCTTGCCCTCTTTCTGCGCATGACAAGCAGGAAGAGGGCAAGGCCAAGCTTCCACTGGACACCTTCCGGCCCGGATATGAATCCCTGCCTCATTTTCAACTCGGCATTCGGGACAACTAAAGCCGCCGGAATCCCGGCGTGCCTTGGTTCCGCCAATCACGCCGGCGCTACGATAACTGGATTGCTACGCTCATGAACCCGTCCCCGTCTACAGATACTTCCCCGGTTTCGCCTCCCGCTGCCTATGTCGAGCCGCCTGAACCCCGGCTCCGCGGCATCGCCAAATGGATCTGGCTTTCGCTGGGCACAATCGGCCTGGCGATGGCCATCAACCAGACGTTCAATCTGGGTTTGTTCGGTTTCCAGCCGTTGGGGAATGCCTACCTGTACTACCTGATCGGGATTTTCCTGGCAGCCACGTTTATCGCCGTGCCGGCATGGAAAGGCGCCGCGCATCAAATTCCATGGTACGACTGGCTGCTCAGCGTCGTTGTGCTGGGAGCTTCCCTCTATCTGGGCCTTAACGGCCTGACCATCATCCAGCAGGGATGGGATTACTCGGCGCCGATCGAAGCGACGATCGCCGCTGGGATCATGCTGACGCTGGTGCTTGAGGGAATCCGGCGTGCCGGCGGCACGCTGCTGCTGGGCGTGGCAGTGCTGTTCGGTGCTTATCCGCTGTTTGCGGACTATATGCCGGGATTCCTGTGGGGCACGACCTACGGTTTTGGCGAGACGGTGCGCGCCCATGTGATGGGCGTGGAAAGCATCATCGGCATCCCGATGCAGGTCGTGGCCCAGCAGGTGGTCGGCTTCATCGTGTTCGGAGCGGCGCTCACATCCACCGGCGGCGGCGAGTTTTTCATGCGCTTTTCAACTGCCCTGATGGGGCGCAGCCGCGGCGGCCCGGCCAAGGTCGCGGTATTGTCCAGTGCGATCCTGGGCAGTCTTTCCGGCAGTGTCATCACCAATATCCTGACCACCGGCACGATCACGATTCCCACCATGAAGCGCACCGGTTACCCGCCGCATTACGCGGCAGCGGTCGAGGCGTGCGCATCCACGGGAGGAACGCTGATGCCGCCGATCATGGGTGCCGTTGCCTTCATCATGGCATCCTTCCTGGGCGTTCCGTATTCTGAAATCATCATCGCCGCCTTCCTGCCGGCTTTGCTGTTCTACCTTGCGTTGCTGTTCCAGGTCGATATCTATGCCGCCGCCCGCGGTTTTCGCGGCTTGCCGGATTCCGAAATTCCGGATCTGAAGGAAACGCTGAAAGACGGCTGGCCGTATCTGTTCAGTCTGGCCATGCTGATCTACATGCTGCTGGTCATGCGCCTGGAAGCCTATGCGCCTTATTACGCGGCGCTGGTGTTGCTGGCCATCTCGGTTTTCAAAAAGAACCACCGCCTGAACTGGAAGCGTGCGGTGGTGTTCATGACCGACCTGACCAGCAGCCTGGCTAACCTGGTCGCGATTCTGGCCGGTATCGGCCTGGTCGTCGGCGGCCTGTCGTACACGGGTGTCGCCGGGGCCTTCTCGCGCGAACTGCTGCTCTATGCCGGCGGCAGCATACCGCTGATGCTGGCCGCAGGCGCGATCACCAGCTTTATCCTCGGCATGGGGATGACCGTCAGCGCCTGCTATATCTTCCTGTCGATCCTGCTGGCGCCCGCACTGATCTCCGCGGGACTGAATCCGATGGCCAGCCATTTGTTCATTCTTTACTGGGGCATGATGTCCTACCTCACGCCGCCGGTTGCGCTGGCGGCCATCACGGCGGCCGGCATCGCCGGATCCAATCCGAGCAAGACCGGTTTTTATTCGATGCGACTGGGCGCCGTTTTGTTCATTCTACCGTTCCTGTTCGTGATCAACCCTGCGCTGATCTTGCAGGGACCGTGGCCCGGCATCCTGTCGGCAGCGGTCACTGCGATCATCGCCATATGGGTGCTTTCATCCGCGATGGAAGGTTACATGTACCGCATCGGTCCGCTCAAGTGGCCGCTTCGGATTCTGGTGCTGATTGCCGGCCTGCTGCTGATTTATCCGGAACGCTTCAGCGACTTTGTCGGCATGGTGATTGTCGCGCTGCTTTACCTTGCCTACGGGTTGTCGGGCAAGCTGCTCAAGTCGCCCAAAAAGCTGGCTGTGCAGCAAAATCTTGCCCCGGACGGAGAACATTCATGATCAACAAAATAGTGGCATCGATGGAACAGGCGGTGTCGGATATCAAGGACGGCGACGTCGTGATGATCGGCGGCTTCGGCAGTTCCGGCATTCCATTTCATCTGATTGAAGCATTGCGTTTGCACAAGGCAAAGGATCTCGTCGTCATCTCCAACAATGCCGGCGTCGGCGAGGAAGGCATTGCTTCGTTGCTGCGCGACCGGCTGGTCAGGAAGATCGTCTGCTCTTATCCGCGCTCCTATGGATCGATCTGGTTCGAGCGGCTGTTCGAAGAAAACGCGATCGAGCTGGAACTGCTGCCGCAGGGCACATTTTCAGAGCGCATCCGTGCCGGCGGCGCCGGCATCGGCGGATTTTTCACGCCGACCGGATATGGCACCAAGCTGGCGGAGGGCAAGGAAACCCGCATCATCGACGGTAAAGGCTATGTGTTTGAAAAACCCTTGTCGGCCGACGTCGCGTTGCTGAAAGCGGAGCGCGGCGACCGCTGGGGCAACCTGGTCTACAACACGGCGGGACGCAATTTCAATCCGATCATGGCGACGGCAGCCAAATTGACCATCGCCGAGGTATCGGCCGTGGTCGAGATCGGCGAGCTGGACCCGGAGTGCATCGTCACGCCGGGAATTTTCGTGCATCGTGTTGTCGTGCGCAAGGGAGGACCGGTATGAATCCGATCAAAACCGAAGACATCGCGCGCCGCCTGGCGCGTGACATTCCGGATGGCGCGTACGTCAATCTCGGCATCGGCCTGCCGACCATGGTTGCCAATTACGTGTCGCCCGACGAGGAAGTGATCTATCACAGCGAGAACGGTATTCTCGGCGTGGGTCCCGCACCGGAGCGCGGGCAGGAAAATCCCGAACTGATCAATGCCAGCAAGCAGTTCGTCACGCTGCTGCCAGGCGGCGCTTTTTTCGACAATGCACAATCATTCGGCATGATGCGCGGCGGACATATCGACATCGCGGTGCTCGGCGCATACCAGGTGTCGGCCAAGGGCGATCTCGCCAACTGGGCCACCAACGATGAGAAATATCCGCCTGCGGTCGGCGGTGCAATGGATCTGGCGGTTGGCGCCAAACAACTGTTCGTGCTGATGCGCCATACCACCGCCAAGAACGAACCGAAGATCCTGGAGGAATGCACTTATCCACTGACCGGCGCCGGCGTGGTCACGCGCATCTACACCGATCTTGCGGTGCTCCATGTCACGCCGGAGGGTTTGCGGGTACATGAGCTCCATCCCGGCAACAGCTTCGAAGAAGTACAGGCGCTGACCGGCGCCCGGCTGCTGCCGCCGATCTGAATGCAGGCAATGGCATGCCGAATCATCCGTCCGCGCCTGGCCAGCCAGGCGCGCGCATCGAGTCAGGAAACGTCCTGACCGCAGCCCATTCGCCGGTTCCATTCCAGACGACCCGTTCCGTTTTTGCCTACCTTGCGCTGGTCGCGGGACTGATTCCGGTATCACAACATTCGGAATTGCTCGGTGCTCCGCTGGTGCTGGTCGCTATCCTGGCCGGATGGCGCGATCTGCGGCCGATTTCACGCGTGTTGCTGCTCCTGGTCGGCCTTTCGGGCACGGCGGCGCTGCTGTGGACGCCGCAGGCGCTGGCCGATGCGGCCGGCAACACGACCAGGCTCACCGCACTGGTGATTGCAGTGATGCTGCTCTCGGCAACGCTGGGCAAGTCGCGCGACCTGAGCGCATTGTCCGGCGGCCTGTTCGTCGGCCGGCCGCTGCCGCGCTATCTAAGCCTTACCTTTGCCACCGGATTTCTGGCCGTGCCGCTCAATTTCGGTTCGGTCGGCGTGATGAGCGCCCTGATCAAGCGCGTGATGGAACTGCGCGGCGATTCCGCACTTACCCGCAATGCGGCGCGTGCGGTGCTCCGAGGCTTTGCCTTTTCCTCGATCGCCTCGCCGCTGTCGATTTCCGTCGCAATCGCGCTGACCTTTCTCCCGGGCCTGCACGCCTGGGAACTCATCGCAGTCAGCCTGCCGTTCGCCGTCGCTTACCTGCTGCTGGGGGCAGCGTTTCGCGAGAGCGAAGGGGTGCCGACGATTGACGCATCAGTGTCGCCCGGCAACGAAGCCGGCGCCGCGCAGCTGCTGCCTTGGCTGCGGTTCGCGGCATACATAGGCGCGATATGCGTCGGTACCTTCGGTCTGAGCGGATGGGGCGGGATGCCCTACTCGCGCGCGGTCGCCGTCAGCTGTGTGACGGCGGTTGCAATTGGCCTGCTGTTTCGCCGCACGCGCGGCGAGCCGGTCGCCTTGCCTTCCATGGCGCCGATCGGCAATGAACTGGCGATCATGAGCGGGTCGGCCTTTCTCGGCGTGCTCGCCAGCAGCGCCGGCTTGCAGATGCTCGGGCTGGGATTCGGCCTGCCGGCGTGGGCCTATCCGGTCGCGGCGTTCATGGTGCCGTGGTTGATGTTCTTTGGAGGCATGCTGGGTCTGAACCCGATCGTCACCGGTACATTGGCCGGCGCCATGCTGAGCTCGATCTGGCCGCCGTCCGCGTTGCTCGGCCTTGGATTCGGACTCGTGTCCGGCTGGGGCCTGACGGTTTCCGGAACGCCATATTCGGCCAACTCGCTGCTGCTCAGCCGGATCACCGGATACAACGCGCAAGCCGCCGCGTTGCGCTGGAATCTGAGATTGTCGCTGTGGTCGCTGCTGTTGGCCGGAGCGATTGGATCAGCGCTTACTCATGTACTTGGAGCCGGCGCATGAAAGCGCGGTTCGGCCATTGATTCTGTACTTTCTTGCAAAGGAAAAACCATCATGAACGACAATCTCCCGGTACCGGCATCGCACACCAATATTCCCGATAGCCGAGGCATGAACCTGTTCGAGGCAGACCCTTCATTCGATGCGCTGCTGAAGGTTTACATGGCGCCACCGCTCCATGCGCATTTGCGCCCGATCCTGAACGACCTGGGCGCGCGTGCCGGCAATGAACTGGACCGGCTGGCTTCTTCGGCGGACAAGCATCCGCCTGAGCTGCAGCATCGCAGCCGGCAGGGGCTGGACATCCAGACCCTCGACAAGCATCCGGATTATGTTGCGCTGGAGCGCACCGCATATGGCGAACTGGGGCTGGCCGCGATGAGCCATCGCAAGGGCGTGCTTGCATGGCCCGAAGTGATGCCGCCTCTGGCAAAGTACAGCCTGACCTATCTTTTCGTGCAAGCCGAGTTCGGTCTTTGCTGTCCGGTCAGTATGACCGATTCGCTGACGCGCACCTTGCGCAAGTTCGGCGACCCGGAACTGATCGCACGCTTTCTGCCGTCGCTGACATCCACCGATTTCGACGAGCTTTACCAGGGCGCCATGTTCATGACGGAACAAGGCGCGGGTTCCGATGTCGGCGGCGTGGCGACGCGGGCGCACCAGGACGGTGGCGACTGGCGGCTGACCGGCGACAAGTGGTTTTGTTCGAATGCCGATGCGGACCTGGCGATGGTCCTGGCGCGGCCCGACGGCGCGCCGGAAGGCTTGAAGGGGCTGGGCCTGTTCCTGTTGCCGAAACGTTTGCCCGACGGTTCGCGCAACCATTACCGGATCATCCGCTTGAAGGAAAAGCTCGGCACCCGCTCGATGGCGAGCGGCGAAATCCGCCTGGAAGGCGCGATCGCTTACCCGGTGGGCGACCTGACGCGCGGCTTTCAGCAGATTGCCGACATGGTCAACATGTCGCGCCTGTCGAACGGCGTGCGCTCGGCCGGCATGATGCGGCGCGCTTTCCGGGAAGCACTCTATATTGCCGAGAACCGCACGGCTTTCAACAAGAAGCTGATCGACATGCCGCTGATGCAACGCCAGTTGCTGAAAATGATGGTGCCCACCGAAGCGGCGCGCTCCATCTTCATGCATACCGCTATCTGCCTTGAATGTGCCGATGCCGGAGATGCCGATGCCGGGAAGCGCCTGCGCATACTCACGCCGCTGTTGAAATTTCGCGCCTGCCGCGACGCTCGCAAGGTGACCGGCGACGCGATGGAAGTCCGCGGCGGATGCGGCTACATCGAAGAATGGTCCGATGCGCGCTTGCTCAGGGACGCACACCTCGGCTCGATCTGGGAAGGCACCAGCAACATCGTCGTGCTGGACGTGCTGCGCGCGGTGCGCCGCGAAAATGTCCTGGCGCCGCTGCAACGTTATCTGCTCGGCTTGCTGGACGAACCGAACATTCCGAAAGCGACGGCAGACAGCTTGCGCGGCATGCTCGACAAAGCCGCCGCCGCAGTGTCGCGCGCCATCGGGCAGGAAGACGGCGAGTACGGCGCCCGCCAAGCCGCGACTACGCTCTACTACACGGTTGCGGCTTTCTTCATGGCTTGGGAAGCGGGGCGGCAGGCGCCGGATTATCGGCGCCTTGCCATTGCGCATCTTGTCATCCGCCACAAGCTGACGCCGGTCGATCCTTTCGGCTCCGAACCAGCCACCGACAGGCGGTTTCAGCAGCTCTTGCTGTCGGAACAAGCGATGACGCTGGAAGATGCAATGTGCCTGTTGCACGAACCGGCCCGGGCTGTCTAAGCAGGTAGCCATAATATTTTTGACATGTCGCCTCGATGCTCCCCTCTCCCGCGGGCGGGAGAGGGGCCGGGGGTGAGGGAGATTGAAAGAGCCGAGCATTTACAGTCCCCCTCAGAGCAGTGCTCTGAGTCCCCGACCCTTCTCCCGCCTGCGGGAGAAGGGAGCAAAACGCGGCATGAAACGCTTTTCCAAGCTGAGGGGTGAACTGCAATTGTTCCGTTATTTTGTCAAAAGAATTTTGTATACCTGCTTAGAAGGCATCTTGCCGGCCGGATTGTTAACCGATTCGAAAGGGAGGGTTTGGCAGATGCAAATTGTTCATCGAGCCAATACGCCGCACACTACGGTATTGCATAACTAAACCGTAGATAGCCTCAGCGTATGGATATTCATCATTGGCGTACGTGGATTGGGCGGACCGAAGCCGGCACTGACGAAGTGGCGCGGGCACCGATCACCGCACTCGCCGCAACGCTTGATCATGACACCATGGCCGACGGTGCGCCGGCCGCGCTGCTGCCGTTATGGCACTGGCTTTATTTCCTGCCGCATCACCGGACTTCCGAAATAGGACCCGACGGTCATCCGACGCGCGGCGGCTTTTTGCCGCCGGTAACCTTGCCGCGCCGGATGTGGGCGGGCGGGCGGCTGCAGTTCCATCATCTGCTGCAAGTGGGAGACAAGATTTCGCGGTTTTCCAGCATCGTCGATGTCAGTCAAAAAGAAGGAAAGACCGGGCCGCTGGTGTTCGTGCTGGTACGCCATGAGATCAGCAATCAGTCCGGCGTCGCGGTCACCGAAGAGCACGACATTGTCTATCGAGATAACCCGCTGCCCGATGCGCCGGCGCCGAAACCGCAGGCGGCGCCAACGGATCATGCCTGGACGCGTGAAATCGTGCCGAGCGTGGTCATGCTGTTCCGCTATTCGGCGCTCACGTTCAATGGCCATCGGATTCATTACGACCGTCCGTATGCCACAGAGACCGAAGGTTACCCGGGACTGGTGGTGCATGGCCCCTTGCTGGCAACGCTGTTGATGGATCTGCTGCAGAGGAACGTTCCGGCGGGGCTTGTCACGCATTTTTCTTTTCGTGCAATTCGACCGGTATTCGATACCGCGCCGTTCCATGTCTGCGGCCGCTTTGGCGAAGACGGCAAAACCGTGAGCCTGTGGGTAAAAGACGCGGACGGCTGGCTCGCGATGGAAGCGAGCGCCGTTCTTGCCTGAACCCTTTGTTTCATTTCGATAAAGAAGGAATTACGCCATGCAGCACGCACCCGACCAGTACCAGGACATTCGCGACGGGGTACGCGCTTTATGCGCCGAATATTCAGCGGATTATTTTCGCCGCATCGATGACGAGCGTGCTTACCCGGCGGAGTTTGTCGAAGCGCTGACCAAGGCCGGATGGCTGGCTGCGCTGATACCGCACGACTACGGCGGCTCGGGTCTGAGCTTGACCGAGGCGTCGGTCATCATGGAAGAGATCAACCGCTCGGGCGGCAACTCGGGCGCCTGCCACGGCCAGATGTACAACATGGGTACGCTGCTGCGGCACGGATCAAAACAGCAAAAAGAATTCTATCTGCCGAAAATTGCCAGCGGCGAACTGCGTCTGCAATCGATGGCGGTGACCGAACCGACCACCGGCACCGACACCACCAAGATCAAGACCACCGCGGTGAAGAAGGATGGCCGCTACGTGGTCAATGGCCAGAAAGTATGGATTTCCCGCATCCAGCATTCCGACCTGATGATCCTGCTGGCGCGCACCACGCCGCTTGCCGACGTGAAGAAAAAATCGGAAGGCATGTCGATTTTCCTGGTCGATCTGCGCCAGGCGATCGGCAATGGGCTGACTGTCAGTCCGATCCGTAACATGGTGAATCACGAAACCAACGAACTGTTTTTTGAAAACCTTGAAATTCCGGAAGAGAACCTGATCGGCGAAGAAGGCAAGGGCTTCAAATATATTCTTGACGGCCTGAATGCCGAGCGCGCGCTGATCGCGGCGGAGTGCATCGGCGACGGTTACTGGTTCATCGACAAGATCACCAAATACGTTAACGAGCGGGAAGTCTTCGGGCGGCCGATCGGACAAAACCAGGGCGTGCAGTTTCCGATTGCCAAGGCGTACATCAACGTCGAAGCGGCCAACCTGATGCGCTACAAGGCATGCGCGCTGTTCGATGCGCACCAGCCGTGCGGCGCCGAGGCCAACATGGCGAAGATGCTGGCGGCGGATGCGTCATGGGAAGCGGCGAATGCCTGTCTGCAATTTCACGGCGGCTTCGGATTCGCCAGCGAATACGACGTCGAGCGCAAGTTCCGGGAAACGCGGTTGTATCAGGTCGCGCCGATTTCGACGAATTTGATCTTGTCGTATGTGTCGGAGCATGTGCTGGGAATGCCTAGGTCGTTCTGAAGTGCATCTAAGGCTGCCAAACATGCGAAGCAAATTGATGCTTTCGACCCCCTCCCTAGCCCTCCCCCTTACAGGAGGAGGGAACTGAGCCCCTTCCCCCTGTAAGAGGGAAGGTCGGGATGGGGGTGGGAGCGCCGAGTATCTACATATTTTCAACAGATCAATAAACACACCATGCTCGCACTAGACGGAATCACCGTAGTCACCCTGGAACACGCAATCGCCGCGCCGTTCTGCACGCGTCAACTCGCCGATCTCGGCGCGCGCGTCATCAAGGTCGAACGCCCCGGCGTCGGCGACTTCGCCCGCGCCTACGATGGACGGGTGCGCGGACTCGCCTCGCATTTCGTCTGGACAAATCGCTCCAAGGAAAGCCTGACGCTGGATGTCAAACACGCGGAAGCCGGAGGCGTTCTGCATAAACTGCTGCAGGATGCCGACGTGCTGGTGCAAAATCTTGCCCCCGGCGCGGCCGCCCGTCTCGGCTTGTCGTACGAAGCGCTGCAGGAAAAATTTCCGCGCCTGATCGTATGCGACATCTCCGGCTATGGCGCCGATGGTCCTTACCGCGACAAGAAAGCCTACGACTTGCTGATTCAAAGCGAAGCGGGATTCCTGTCGATCACCGGATCGCCGGATGACCCGGCCAAAGCCGGTTGCTCGATTGCCGACATCGCCGCCGGCATGTATGCCTATTCCAGCATCCTCGCCGCACTGATTCAGCGCGGCAAGACCGGGAAGGGCAGCCATGTCGAAATATCGATGCTGGAGAGCATGGTCGAGTGGATGGGTTATCCGCTTTATTATGCGTTCGACAGTGCCGAGCCGCCGCAACGCGCCGGCGCCGCGCACGCGACGATTTATCCGTATGGCCCGTTTTCTTCCGGCGACGGCAAGACGGTGATGCTGGGTTTGCAGAACGAACGCGAGTGGGAACTGTTTTGCGCCAAGGTATTGCAGCAGCCCGCGCTCGCCAATGACCCTCGCTTCGCATCGAATGCGGCGCGCACCGCGGCCCGGGATGAATTGAAAAGAATCATCGTCGATGCCTTCTCGCTGCTGACCGCCGAACAGGTTGTCGAACTGCTGGATGACGCGCAAATCGCCAATGCCCGCATGAACGACATGCACGACCTGTGGCAACACCCGCAGTTGCAAGCGCGCCGGCGCTGGGTCGAGATCGATACACCGGCAGGACGCATTCCTTCACTGCTGCCGCCCGGCGCGGCAAACCCGGATGAAGCCCGCATGGATGCGATTCCGGCGCTGGGTCAGCACACCGATGCGATCCTGCAATCGATCGGCTATGACGATGCCGCGATTGCCGCACTGCGCGAGCAAAAGGCAATCTAACCAGACACGCTGAAAAGAGATAAATCATGACATCCCACCCAAGCCAAACGCTGGCGACTTTCGCGGCCAAATTGCGTTTCGAAGACATTCCCGAGCCGGTCATCCGACGCGCCGAAGACCTGTTTCTTGACTGGTTCGGTTCCACCATCGCAGGCAAGGGCGCCAGGGCGGTAGAAACGCTCGAATGGTTTGCGACACGGATGGGTCCCTTGCACGGCACTTCGGAAATCCTGATCTCGCGGCGCCGCACCACGCCGTATTTCGCCGCGATGATCAATGCCGGCGCCAGCCATTTTGCCGAACAGGACGATGTGCACAACGGTTCGGTGTTTCATCCGGCCGCGGTGGTATTTCCAGCGGTGCTCGCGATGGCCCAGGCCAACGAGTGCTCCGGGCGTGCGCTCCTTGCCGCGGCGGTCGCGGGCTACGAGGTCGGCATCCGGATCGGCGAATTTCTGGGACGCTCGCATTACAAGGTGTTTCATACCACCGGAACCGTCGGCACCGTTGCCGCCGCCGCCGCAGTTGGCAATTTACTCAAGCTGACGCCGGAACAGATGCTGCACGCTTTCGGTTCCGCCGGCACGCAAGCGGCAGGGCTTTGGGAATTCCTGCGCGATGCGGCTGACTCCAAGCAGTTGCACACCGCGAAAGCCGCGGCGGACGGTCTGATGTCCGCCTGCCTGGCATGCCAGGGATTTACAGGAGCCAAGCGCATTCTCGAAGGTGCGCAAGGGATGGCTGCGGGCATGTCGAAAGATGCGGATCCATCTAGGCTGACCGATCGCCTGGGAGAGCGCTGGGCATTGACCGAAACCTCGTTCAAGTTCCATGCGTCGTGCCGCCATACCCATCCCGCGGCGGATGCGCTGTTGCAGATCGTCACTGAGCATCAACTGGTCCCGGATCAAATCCGCCGCGTGACCGCCCACGTTCACCAGGCGGCAATCGACGTGCTCGGCCCGGTCGTCAATCCGACGACGGTACACCAGGCGAAGTTTTCGATGGGCGCGGTTCTGGGGTTGATCGCGCAGTTCCAGCGCGCCGGCGTCAATGAATTTGAAACGTCTTTCAACGATGTCCAGGTTACCGCATTCCGGGAAAAGGTCGACATGGTGCTCGATACCGAAGTCGATCAGGCCTATCCGGCGCGCTGGATCGGCAAGGTCAGCGTCGAAACCCTGGACGGCCGCATCTTGCAGGGCCGCGTGGATGAACCGAAAGGCGATCCGGGCAATACCTTGACCCGGCCCGAGCTGGAGGAAAAGGCATTGCGGCTGGCAGCGTTCAGCGGAGGCGCCACGAGCGATGAAATGCACCGCGCGTTCAAGCAGATCTGGTCGCTTGCGCAAGCCGATGCGGTTCCGCATTTCTTTGCCTGATCATCGAAGACAGCGCATGCCATCCGCGATAGCCCGTTCTTATTTGTTCGTGCCGGGCAACCGCCCCGAACGCTTCGCCAAAGCCTGCGTATCCGCGGCGGATGCTGTCATCATCGACCTGGAAGATGCGGTTGCCCCCGCCGACAAGGATGCCGCGCGTGCGGCCGTGGCGGCATGGCTCTCTCCAGCGCATCCGGTGCTGCTGCGAATCAACGGCGCCGACACGCAATGGTTCAGCGACGATCTGGCGCTGTGCGGGCTGCCCGGCATTACCGCTGTGGTGCTGCCGAAAGCGGAGCATGCCGACCAGGTTCGCGCGGTCGCGGCATGCGCGCCCGGGATTGCCGTTTTGCCGCTGATTGAAAGCGCACAGGGTTTCTTCAATGTGCAAAGTGTCGCGCAAACTCAAGCGGTGCAGCGGCTGATTTTCGGTTCCATCGATTTCCAGCTGGATATGGGCATCGAAGGAGACGACCTGGAGTTGCTTTACTTTCGCTCGCAACTGGTTTTGCAATCACGCATCGCCGGCATTCAAGCGCCGGTCGACGGCGTCACAACCGCGATCGATGATGTCGCGCAAATTCAATTGGAGACCCAGCGTGCCCGCCGACTTGGATTCCGGGGAAAACTGTGTATCCACCCCCGGCAAGTCGACATTGTCAATCAGTGCTTCATGCCGTCCGAAGAAAGCATTGCGTGGGCGCAAAAAGTATTGGCAGCGGCGCACGCCGCACAGGGCGCAGCGGTCGCGCTGGATGGAAAAATGATCGATCTTCCGGTGATTCGCAAGGCGCAGGAAATTGCCGCCGAAGCAGCCCGGAGATCGGCTCCGGGTTAGCTCGGTAAACGGAGTGCAAGGCGATGCCGCCTTGACCTTCCTTAACGGTCGGCCGCGCCCAACGTCTCCAGCCCGAAGAAGCGCTCGCTGCGGTCGAGCAATGCCTCGGCGCCATACAGCAATACTAACGAACGGCGGTAATTGTCCACGTCTTCGACGTTCAGAATGCTGTCAATGCAGCCGATTTCGCAGGGCGTCACGAAGGCGCCACGGCTCCAAACCGGCTAGACTGACGGGCTTGCAGGTCAGCGGCGGATATGCAAGCCGTAACTGTTCGAGAAATCCAGCCACAGAGGAAAAGCATGACTTACAAAGCACCGCCGGAGTTGGTGGCCAAGCATTCGACCCCTGAGGTCATCCCGCTGATTGAAGCCAATGTCCGGCGCTACGAAACCGAGTTGCGTGCCGGTTACGACAAGATGCTGGCCAAGGCCAAGCCGGCGAACATCCGGGTCGCCGGCTTCGACGCGTGGGCATTCGCATTGCTGGACGAGGTGTTCGAGGACATGCTGGAAGCCGAGGTCGATCACACATCCGCCAAGGCATATACCGAGGAAGTCGGGCGCCGGCTGAGCATGAAGATCAAGCGATCGGTGAAGAATGCCGGAGGAAAATAATTGAGCTTGGTCTGCGAAAGGCCATGCTCTTTCTCAAGCCGTCCGTAATCAGCGAACCCGGCCACCGGATGCGCGCCTGCTTATTTTTGCATTTCCCCGCTCGTCCGGATTTTTTCGTTGTGCTCCCTGAGAAAATCGGCAAATTCTTCGGGCGGGATCGGTCTG
>Ga0209343_10002824_pt1 | contig 22199 bp, 18 predicted proteins | sample RifCSPlowO2_02_FD_184026 | JGI IMG/M metagenome (GOLD analysis project Ga0209343, IMG submission 184026) | Groundwater microbial communities from Rifle, Colorado - Rifle CSP2_plank lowO2_0.2 (SPAdes) (version 2) | ecosystem: Environmental > Aquatic > Deep subsurface > Groundwater | place... | reverse complement strand
TGGTTGTTTCGAGGCTCAATGCGACCTACGGTAATGAAATATTGGCCCGCTATCAGCCCACGCGGGTGCAGGAATTCATGTCCCTCATCACCAGGGAAAAAGTGCGCCGTGTCCACCGCGTTGTGCACCACCTTGATATCGCGGGTCTTTACACCGTAGCGGTTGGCAATCTCTTGCTTGGAGTAGTCGCTAACGGTGAACAAAATATCCGCATGGCGTGCAGCCCACCGCATCATTAGGCGCGAACGCAACACAAAGCGTGGTGTGAAGAATTCTGGAAAGGGCTCAAACAGCACATCGTGAATCGTCACGGCATTGCCTTTGGCGGGCCACAGCGGCAACACATACTGCGTATGGAGAATGTCCAGTTGATACTGCTTTCGCAGCCGGGGTAGCTGCCAGGCCAAGCGCACGAGCGGATTCGCATGCGGCATGTGCACAATGGTGACATTGCTGCGCTGGAAAGCGGGGATCGCGCCCAGAGCCTCGGTTTGTTCCAGAAAGAAGAAAAACTGGAATTGGGGGCACAAAACCACGATCTCGGCGTAAATGCCCAACAAATGGGTGCGGGAGCCTTGAAATTTGCCGTCGAACACATGGAAATCGATGCCAATTTTTTTGCCTGGCGCGTCGGTTGGGGCGGTCCTGTACGTCATACGCTAGCCTGGGGTGCGTTCAATCGCGCCAGTTCACGCACGGCGTGAATCCTGCCCTCTATCTGTCGCTGCAAACTCTTGCATTGGTCTAAGTGGTGGGTCAAGAATGTTGCCAGGCGCTCCGGGTCCAATGCATCTTCTGGAGCCACGAAAATGTCATTGCCCATGGCAAAGTGCTGGAAAAGTCCCGCAAATTTCCCCTGGTATTGCATGCCGCAAACGGGTGTCCCTACCGACAGAGCGCCTATGGCCAGATGCATGCGGGCGCTGAACACCAAATCGAAGTCTTTGCATACCGATTTGATCTCTTGCGCCGTAAATGGTTTTTCCAGAAGCAGCGCGTTGCGCAGTGCGGCGGCGGACAAGTTCTTCCACACCAGACCCATGACGCGCAAGTCTGCACAGCCCGGACGGAAGTCATGCGGAATCAATACCACGCTGGTGTTGTTGTTTATCAAGGTTTCACAGGCTTGCGCCACGCTACGGGCGATGGCGGGTTCGGTGTCTGACGCCAAATGGGCTACCACCTGAGGATTCACGTTGATGCCCAGAATGCGTCGGCCAGACTGCCGTTGCGCGCTTACCCAAGGCTTAACGATGGTGGCAACTTCGGATGCTTCGGTGGGGTGCACCAAAAAGGCCAAGTCAGAGACCAGTTGTGCGGGACGCCCTACCAATCGTTCAAAACGCTCCAAAGACACGGCATCACGCAAACAAATACGGACGTTTTTCGGCAGGCTTTGGAATTCCTTGACCACCTCAGGATGAGGCGCTGCATTGAAACTGAAACTCAGCACCCCGCAATTCCGGTTGGCTTGGCTGAAAACACGGGCAAGAATCAAACGTTGTCGGCTGACTGCGGAACTGTAGTAGCCGTCCATGACGTCCGCGCCAATGACATAGAGCTCTTTTGTTGTTCTGATTTGTTTTCCCAAAATCCAGCCGGCCCAGACACCACTCCAAGCGCGGATAAAACGGATGGACGAAAAAACTTCGCTGGTTCGGAAAGTCTCTGACACCACAAACTTGAGGGTTTTGGCGTTTCTCAGCGTGCCAAAGCCTAGAAGCAAAGCCTGATCTCCTAAAGATCCGTCCAGTTCCGAAGTGTCCGCTGGTACCAACAGGACATTGCACGCAGTGTGGCTCTTGCTACGGTGCACATACGCAGACATCCTGAGCGTCATTTCAAACCAGATCAGACGCAACCACTCTCGGAGTACCAATAACTGGCGGGCTGCCTTGTAGATCACGTGCAAAAGCTTGCCCACGGGCCCCATTTGGTTGGCGCTCTTGAGGCTATGTGCAATCAAACCTGCATTGAGTACAAGGACCATCCACAAGAAAAACATGCCTGCCAGCACCGCAAAGGCAATGGTGGCGATTGCACCGTCACCAACCAAACGCCCGGCGCGCATGACGGCAATTCCTGCGAGGGAAGCAATGCATACTTTCAAAGGGACTGCGACGAGAGCTTTCACGGATACACCTATTTTTTGGGATAAAACGACTGAAGAGATGGGGGCTACCAGCAGCGCAGATACCAGAAAGCTCCAAGCCGCACCGCTGGCTTGGGCACCTTGGCGCAAGGCCAGGTAACAAAAGGCGACCGTTAGCCCCGCGCGCAAAGACGCAATCAGCGTCGTTGTGCGTGATGCACTGAGGGCAAGCAATGCGGACCCCAAAACGTAGAGCAAGCCCCGCGCCATAAAAGCGATGGACAAAATGGAAAGAGGCTCTGCTGCAGCAACCCAACGGTCTCCGTACAGAAGTGTCAAGAGAGGCGTTGCAATACAAGCCAAACCCAACATGAAACCGGACGGCACGGTGGCAATGATGAGCTGTCCGTTGCGGACGGCCTGTCGGATGCCCTCTGTTTCCTTGTGCCGCGCCACTTCAGCGAAAACGACCTCCAGGGCGGGAGACGAGATGGTTTGAAAAGCTGTTTGCGCCAATTTGTTGGCAAAAGCAAACACGCCCAATGCTTGCATACCGCCCATGCTGCCCACCAGGAGCTCAATGCCCCGGGTCTCTGCGAAGTCCGCAAACTTGTTGGCCGTGTTCCATATCGCCAGTTTCCCGACGTCTTTCATGGCATACAGGTGGGCGCCGCGGGCAGGTCGCCATGGACAATTTCGCCAAAGAACGGCCAGCCCTATCGCGTAATACAAAATGGCTTGAAGGACCAAGCCCCAGGCACCGAAGCCTGCGATAACCAATGCAATACCCAGCGCCGAGGAAATGCCGCTGCTGAGCACGGTGCGTTGGGCAAGTACCTTGAACGCAAGGTCTCGGCGTAACAAACCTATGGGTACTGCGGAAAGTCCGATCAACACCGGACACAGCACGGCGGCCTTCAGTAGATTCGCCAGCTCTGGCGCAGAAAAGAATTCGGCAATTTGATTGGCACCTAAACCTAAGGCGCAGGCAAATACCAAGCCGCCGCCAAGGCCGATGAAAAAGACGGCGGACAGGTTGTCTGTATTGATTTTTTCCAGCTGAACCACCGTCTGCGACAGGGTTTGTTCACAGAGCAATTCGGTGAGCATCAAGGTGGCTGCAACAACAGAAAACAGTCCAAATTCGGCTGGACCAAGGTGCCAGCCAACAACCAAGAAGCTCACCGTGGTAATGCCTCGGGCTATCCACGACTGCAGATACGCCCACAGCACGCCCGATCCAAATTTGTTTTGCTCAGCCATGGCGTGCGCCCAGGGCTTGACACTCCACCAAGCGGTGCAGTTGGTGGTTTGCGCGGTTCGCCCACGCGCTGGTTGCGAACACCTGACTGGCCATGGCCACGCCGGCTGTGGCCAAGCGGTCTCGCTCCGGTGCTGATGCCATGAGCTTGCACACGGCGTCGGCAAATCGGGTGGGATCGCCTTCGACAAGGCAGTGCACCCCGTTTTCAATAGGTATGCCTTCGGCCCCCACCGGGGTTGTGACCAGGGCCTTGCCAAAGCAAAGTGCTTCCGCTACTTTGATCTTGACGCCCCCTCCAGACATCAGGGGGGCGATGATGAGATCGCAGCTGTCATAAAAATTTTGCAGCGACGCAACGTAACCGATGAATTTGATATTGGCAGGCGCGGCTTGCACCCAGTCTTGCGGCGGTTCACGTCCCGCGATCAAAAATTCCACATGCGGTAGCCTGGCATACACGAGGGGGGCAATGTGGTGCATTAAAAACTCCATCGCCTCCAGGTTCGGAGGATGCCCGAACGAGGCAATGAACCCGACTTTGCTGTTACTGGTGGATTTTGCGGCTGTGAACTGGTCGGTCAGCGGCAACCCCATGCTGATGGCGCTGAGCCGGGGTGTGAAGGCGGTGAGACCATAGCGATCTTGTTCGCTGAGGGTCCAGCACTGGGTGGCCAGGGGGTAGTGCAGGCATTCGTAGTGCACCCAGTTGCGCCACTGTTTCAGGGCATACCACCGGCGTGCGCCTTTGGGGGCAGTTTGGGCACGGCGATACCAGGATACCGAGAAGGCGTCTTGAACATCATGCACTGTGGTGACACCGTGGCAAAGCGCGAGGTACTGGGCCATCTGGGGAAACTGGGTCATTGCCAGAGCGGGTGCAATGATGTGCAGAGACTGTTTCAGAGCATTTTCAAATTCACCCGACTCAAAGTAGATGGCATGCTCTGGTGTTGGCATAAACACACTGCGCAGCTTGGCTTGAAAAACTTTCCATTTGGTCACGCGAAGGAGTACGTTTTGTACGCTTTTGGCGTATTTTCCCATTTCAATGACTGCCGCGTGGTCATTTTCAGAGCCCGTGGAAAAACAAAGTATATGCACCTCATGTTGCGCGGCCAGGGCCTTGAGTGCCTTGAAGCAAACCGTAGCACCGCCTTGACCCGATGCCGTTCCGTAGGGGAAGGGCGCAAGCAAAAGTATCTTCATAGGTCGTTGTCTTACGCGGGATGAAGCGCATAGCTTCGTCGCGGTGCAGTTGCTTTTGGTTCTGCGTGGTCTGAGAGTAGTGCCCCCAGAGCGAGGTAGACAAAGGCCAAATAGATCAGCGCGTCGGCTTCAAAGACATATGGCAGTAAGAAGCAAGGCGGGAAAAAACTCACCAGCAGAATCAGTTGCAGGCGGTTTCGGTAGCCAGTGGCAAACAGGGCGGCTACGGCCAAACCATATATGGCGCCCAAAAATAGTCCCATGTCGTAGATGACGGCCAGAAAGCTGTTTTCTACGTTGTTAGCGATGCCCGTGAACATGATGGCCTTGGGGCCTACCGTGCCTTTGGGGTAGCCCCACAGCATGTACTCATGCAACTTGTCCATGGCGTCAGCAATGCTGCGAAAGTGCCCCACCATAGATGGGTCACTGAGTGACGTATTGAGAACCACCCAGCGGGTGATAAATCCGTTGCTTGCCTCGTCGACAACCAGGGCCAATACCAATAGAAGGCCTAGCATGCACAAGCCCCCAAAGGTGACTTTTAAGAACTTGGTAAATGTCATTGCACCCGGGGTCAACATAAACAGAGGGATCGCCACGAATAGCAGCAACAAACTGCTGCGTGAAAAGGACAAGAGTAGCCCTGCAACGGCGAGCAGTGCGCTAAAAAGTATGGTGCGGGGGCTGATATGGAGTCGCAGCAGCAGCGTCTTTTGTGTAAGCAAGATACCCAAGAAGAGAAACGCATTGAGTGCAAAAACTAGGCCAAGTGTGTTGGGGCCAGACAATGGCAAGCCCATGCGCATCCATGTTCCACCAGATATGTACCAAGCGCTAGGCAGTAGGTCGGGTCCGAACAGTGTGGTGCGTATGGATGGCACGGTTTGGAGCAGCGCGTATACAGCGGCAGCTATGGCAAAGAGCAGGTTATTCCAGTGGATGAAGAACCTTAGGAGACCGCGTGGCAGATCGCTTCGCTCGGTACTGTTGAATATGCCCAGAGTGCCGATAAAGAATAGGAAGGGAAGTAGGTAGATGCGAATGTAATAAAACCCAACGATGGCCCTGTCTTCCAGCATGGCTACAAACAGGTAGGGCACTACAAATCCAACGGTGGTTCCCAGTAGTAAGGTCCATTTGCGTGAAGTGAAAAAGTCCAATTGGCCTACGCCATAAAAAGCCATTCCTACGAGTAACGGATCGCGCAGTGCTGGCATGACGTTGGGCAACCCTACGGTGCCAAATAATGTTTTTATAAATGAACTGAGCAGGGTGAGCAACACCAGTGCGATCACCAAGAGTCTGGCTTTGCTCATGGGTTGGGGGCGCGCGTCGCTGAGGGCGCAAGGGATGTGAGCAATAGCGTCGCGGCTTGCCAAAACCCTGCGGCCTTCTCTTGGCGAACGGCGCTCTTGCCACTGTCTAAAAAGGAGAGGATGCCAAAAGCAGCAGAACGCAGTAAAAACAGTCCGCCTAGCCAAAGGGATAGCAAGGTGGTTGCCGTCGATCCGTAGTGTTTTTGCGTAAAAATTTGGTAGGAGCGTACGGTGCGCTTCAGGGCGGCCTGGCCTATCCAGGCTTTGCCTGCCCCTTCGTAGTGAATGACCTGGCAATTGGCAATGTAGGCGATGCGTAGGCCGCGTTGACGAACGCGCATGCAGAGGTCTACGTCTTCGCAGTACATGAAGAAGCCAGTGTCAAATCCTCCGAGCGCAGCCCAGTCGGTAGCCCGCATTGCAAAGCATGCGCCAGAGACCCATCCGAGGTCAGAGTGGTCTTGCAAATAGGCTGCGGGATTTGTTTCCAAGCGGCGAAATATGCTGGGCAGCATGTGCCATTTTTCGACCCCCAGCCACGACAGGGCGATGCGGATGGGGCGGTGGTCAAACCCGAAAGAAAATTGTTGGCTTTGGTTGCCGTATTGCAGACGGCAGGCGACCAGACCTACGTGGGGGTTGTCCAGTAGGTTGACCAATGGGTCTAGCTGGCTGATGGTCCGAGTGTCGTTGTTGATGAAAAGAAACCGACTTCCCCTGGCGTGCGAGGCCCCCAGGTTATTGCCCCCGGTGAACCCGGTGTTCTCCTTGGACTCTATGTAAACAATATCTTGCCGCGTACGTAACCAGTCTTGACTGCCATCGGATGACGCATTGTCTACCACGACAATTTCAATGCGATATTTGTCAAAAGCATGGGCGAGCGACTGGATGCACTCCTCCATGAAACGCAAGCCGTTGTAGTTGACGATGATGACTGAGACGAGGGGGGCGGAGTGTACTTCGCGTTCGGCCGGGGGTATGCCAGCTTTCATCTCAGGACGCGGCCTTGCCTAGAAGGTATGTTTTCGTGGGTTCCGGTGAGGCGTTGAGCAGGTCGCCGATGAATTGCTTTTGTGTTGCGTGGGCCCTGTCGGTCTCTGCGGAGATGCTGGAGACGCGGAACAATATGCCATCAGCCACCATGCCGTTGAGTCCGTAGCCCAAGCGGGCAAAGCCTTGTTCTAAGTTGCCACGCACCACTTTTTCGCCAATGCGCACCCAGTAAGTGATAGGTTCGTTGCGTTGCCCCAGCTTGGCCACCAAGTGCATGGCAGGGATGTCACCCACGCCGGTGTGGATGCTGGTTTTTTGGGTGCTGATGATTTGAAAGCCTTGCGCGGAGTAGCAGACTTCAGGACGATGAATCTGCAGGTCTCGGGACTGGTTCGCGCCGTAGGCCAGGGACAGCATGACGGTTGAGCCACTGGCGTTCACGTACACCCGAGAAAGCGTCTCGGAGTAGATGGCATCCAGGATAGCGGCTTGCTGGGGGTTGACGATTTGGCGGCTGGTTTGTGGCAGCTCTTTCCAGTCGCCAAACTCAGTGGGGATGAGTTGGGCCAGCGCAACTTTGCCGTGCTGGTCGGACATAAGGGTGCTGGGCTGCAGTGCCCATCCCGTCAGTGCGGCGCTAAGCATGAGAATGGCAAGTGCCCAAGACTTGGTTTGTTCTTGCATGGTGATTAATTTGCGTGTGCTAGTGTGGCCTGGCGTAGGCGGAACGCTTCAAAGATTTGCAGAGCGGTGTCAAAGCAGATGATGAGCAGCAACGCACTTAAAAACAGCACCATGCCCGCAAATCCATGCAAAAAACCCTGACCGGCTTCGTCACCAAAGTGGTATGTAATCAGGCTGAGCGTCATAACCCGGATGACGTTGGCGGTAAATGAGATGGGAATAATCAGTGTGGCCAAGCCCACGTTTCTAAAAAACGAATCACGTCGGACAATGTTCAGGTAGAGCAAGCCCAGCGCTTCCAGTGTGAGCAAGGTATGCAAACCCGCGCAGGCGTCGGCCACCAGCAGCATGTACTGGCCAATTTGTAAAATAACGCCATTGCGCCCTATGGGGTAGCCCGCCCAAAAAAGCACATGCTCGGCAGCATACGATACCGCCATTTTCATGGGCATGGTTACAGTGTCCACAACCGCACCAGGGAGCGGCACCATAAACAACATGAAGAACAGCGCAAACCACTGCACCTTGAACGCAGCCACGCCACGCTGCAATAGCAATAAACCGGCCAGCAGCCATATAGCTGAGCCAATTTCAAACATCTGAATGTCTTGTGATCGCCCCAATGCGTATAACAGCAGGCCAACTGCCAACATTGGCCAGCCCCAATTATTGCTGCTCCGGTCATAGGCGGCCAGCTCCATGGCAGCCCAGTTGCGGTACAGCAGCCAGACTGAAATGCCCAATACGATGGGGCCATGCATCTGCTCGTCTTGACGCCAGATCCCGGTGAACAGGCTATACAGGCTAGGAACATACAGCACGGTCAGCCCGACAATGATGGGTAGCCAGACAAGCAGCTCGGCCCGTAGTGTAGGTTTACCTCGGTATATTTTGGGAGTGTAGGTATTCACAAAATTTCTAGCGCCACTTCAGGCGTCATTTAGTACAGTGCCCACCAGCAACACACCACTGTCTTGCAGTCGGCGAGCCATCAAGGTAGTTTGGGGGAGTAGGCTTTTGTTTTTTCGTGCCACTATCAGCGCGGCGCCTGCGCGGGATGCAATGATCTCTGCATCTGCATAGGCGGAACCGGAGGGCGTGTCGATCAGAATCACGTCAAATTGACCACTGGCAGTAAGCAGCATTTGGCTGAAACCTGGGCGCCCCAATAATTCTTGCGGGTTAGGTGGTACGGCGCCCGCTGGCAGCACCGCCAAATTGGGCAAACCTGGTACCAGTTGTGCGGTTTCTAGCGCTGCACGCTCGGCCAAGATGCCGGATAGACCCGCACTTTTGCCCAATTTGAATAAAGCGTGCTGGCTGCGCTGGGGTTTGGCACGCAGGTCGCCATCAATCAGCAGGGTTCGTTGGCCTTGCTGCGCAAATACAATGGCCAAATTGGCGGCTACAAAGCTACGGCCTTCACAAGCGCCGGGACTTACTACTGCGAGCACCTTGTGGATGGGGTAGCTGCTGAGCCAGCGCAGCATCAACTGGCTTCGCACGGCACGCAGATTTTCGCCAACCCGACTAAATGGCTTATATGCAGCGACAAGCTCAGGGCTCAAACTGGTGTCCTGGACGCTGAGGTAATCGTAGTCAAATTGCTTGCTCAGGGCAAAGTCGATATCGTCTTTGGTCAATATCTTCAGGGTCAAGGCGGCTTCGCCAAATTGCACCTTGTCTTTTTGTTGGCGTTCAAAAATACGGGCGGCATCTTCGGTGCTAAGGCGGCCGGTAGCCACCAAAATGTCACCGATGGAGCGAGCAGAGCCTGTCGACGCAAGGCCGGAGGGAACGGGTGCGTTCATGTGCGGGCTCCGGTGACGTCTACTTTGAATATGCCTGCGGCGGAGCTGATGGCACCAAGTATGGGGATATCCAAGGCATCAGACAGGTCTTCAATCGAGCGCACGCGACGGTTGGTTAGCTCTAACAGCAGAGCCAATCCGATTCCCAGCAAGGTGCCCAAAAAAAGGGAGACCAATATGTTTAAAAGAACCTTTGGTTTGGAGGGATCGGAGGGCGCAACCGCCGGATTGAGTACCGCAATATTGGTTTGGTTGGCTTGGCTTTCAATGTTGGTTTGTGCTGCGCGTTGGCTGACCACCTCAAAAGAACGTTGGGCTGACTCCACATCACGGCGCAAAACATTGAGCTCGTCGCGCTGCTTATTGAGTAAAAGTACTTTGATTTTTTGGTTCGACAGCGCACCTTGCAATTGCTGTTCACGCTGTTTACTCACTTGGTAGGTGGTCTCTATGGAGCTTGTGATCTTGCGTGTCTCCGATTCCAACTGGGATTTGAGAGTGGCCAATTCAGACTCCGAACGCTGAGTTTGAGGGTGGTTTTTACCCAGGTTGATATTGCTTTCGGTGAGTTTTGCCTCCAAGCGTGCAATGTCCGCTTTGAGTCCATTGATCAGCGGGCTTTGCATGACTTCGGACACCGTGTCGGCTTTGGTGCTTTTACGCTTGCTTTGGCTATCCGTGGTCTGACCTTGCACGCCGGTGAGTTGGCTACTGGTCTCGTTGAGCTTGGCTGTTTCAAAGTCAAGCCGTTCATCGGTCGAGGTGATGCCATTTTGCTGTTGGTACGCGGACAACGCTTGCTGCGCAGCTTCCAACTTGTCGCGAGCGGCTTTGGTTTGTTCTTCGAAAAATGTGGCGTACTGGCGTGCCGGAGCCAAACGCAAATCCAGATTGACATCGATATAGGCCTGCGCAAAAGCATTGGCGACGGCAGCCGCAAAATCGGGGTCGGAGCCGGTGTAATTGATGTTAATGACATTGCTTTCGCGCGAAGGCTTAGCGTCCAATTTTTTTTGTAGCAAATTGGCGAGCCAGTCGATGAGTTGGCCTTTGCCTTCGGCATCTTCCTGCCACTGTTTCCGAATGGCAGCGCTTTGTTCCATGTGCAGCAGTTTGACCACAGCCTTGGCGACCCGATCACTGTTGATAATGTCAATTTGCGTGGCCATATAACCGGGGGCCATCATGCCCTGCAGCATCAGTCCACTGACTGGGTCGGGTGATTTAACGTCCACCACCACGGCGGCACTTGCGGTGTATTGTTTGGGCAGTAGAAGGCTGACAAGTACCGTGGTGGCCACGGTGACGATAAAGATGAGCAATGCCATCCGGTAGCGTGCGCGCAGGATGAGTAGAAATTGTTGAAGTGTCATGGCTCGGGTCGCAGGCGCTATTTAAAATATGCTTTCTTTGACGTAAATAACGTCATTGGGGAGGACCGGATCGGTCAACTCCGGCTCGATCTGTTGTAGGCTGCCATTGGCTATTTTTCGATGCAAGCGTAGACGCTTTTCACTTCCCCGTGCAGTGGGACCGCCGCCTTGGGCCAGGGCCTGCATCACTGTCATTTCACGCTCAATACGAAATGCACCAGGGCGTTGGGCCTCGCCGTAGATGTAGAACACCGGTGCTCGGTGTACATAGACGGTGTCTCCACCTTGCAGAACAATATCGCCTTCCTGCCCTTCGGTTAAAAAGAGAGATGGAATATCGATTCGTTTACGAAACGGTTGGCCGGCACGCACTCCTGTGACGATAGCGATATCGTCCCCCCCCGGCGTGGCACCGCCAGCACTGGCCAGCATGTCGCTTAGGCGGGTGCTCGCCGTCTCCAATGGGAAGCGCCCGGGACGCGCGACCTGGCCCAGCACCGATACTTGGTTGCCTCGTATCTGCTGGAGTGAAATGTTGACCTGGGGTTTTTTCAGGAATCCACCGCTTTGCAGGGCGTCGGCAATTTTCTGTTCCGCAGCGGCAATCGGTAGTCCACCCAAATTCACGGCACCGATCAATGGGTAAGTAATGACGCCGTTTTCGGAAACGCGGGTTTCAATGGTGAGGTCAGGGTTTTGGAAAACCTGAACCCGGATGGTATCGCCTGCCCCCAGCGGGTAGTCTGACTTGGCCTGTGCAAATGCAGGGGCTTGAATGGCAAGGCACACCAATACACTACACACGGCTGCCAGAATGTACCTAAGGCGAGCAAATGGCGCGTCAAAAAAATGCTGGGTCATTACGGTGCGGTCCAGAGTTGAAAGTGGTGATGTAAAAGTCGGACTGTATGGGCCTGGGTCGCCGTCGCCGTGCCCCTATTTGAGCCCTGCAATGCCCTTTTCGATTGCGCTCTTGGGTTGGTCAGCGGAGGCCGCCGTCGGGGGCGTTGCTACGGCGGCAGGCTGACTGGCCTCAGTGGCTGTACCCTCGGGCTTGGCAAAGGCGCCCATGTAGCTGATTTTTGCGACGGCACGCAATTGCTTGATGTTGGCTGCCACCGCTTCGCTTGCGCGCTGGTTGGTCAATAACTGTTCAATGCGTGGTCGGGCGGCGGCTTCGTTCACAGGTGAAACTTGTGAGGATGCCAAGCGCAATACCGTGATGCCTTGCGGTGACTCTAGCACTGTAGTTTGCCCATCTTTCAGGGCACTCACCGTGGGAAGAATTTCCATGGGAATTTGCTCCGCCGCCCGTGTGGCACTACCGCCATTGAACGGAATGTTTTTCTCTTTGAGCCAGGCTGCTATGTCTTCCATCGATTTGCCTGTGGATGCCAATCCGCGCAGTTGTTCGGCTGTACCTGTGCTGGGTTCTGCGACAATTTCCTGCACGTTAAAAATGCGGCGTTCCACAAATAGCTGGGGGTGCTCTGTGAAGTATTTTTTGTTTTCTTCCGCCGTGGGTTTGGGCAATGCACTGGTGACTTGCTGAATGTAGGCGCGAGCCAATATGTCCCGACGGGCGGCTTCGATTTGGGCAACCACCTCGGGGGATCGATGTAATTTGTTCTCAGTCGCCTGTTCAACCGCCAACTGCTGATCGATGAGTTTCTCCAGCACGTCACGGCCCATTTTTTGCACGGCTTGTGGTGTTGCATTGCCTGTGTTGGCTCGGCTCAGGATTTGGTTAATTTGGTGAACTGAGATCTCTTCAGATCCAACTTTGGCGGCTACTTGGGTTGCGACCTTTTTGTCGTCTTTGTTGCCGCAGGCCGATAGACCTAGCACGCCGACCCAAAGAGTGGTGGCCAGTACGGTGTGCGCCAAGCGGATGGAGGTGGGGCTTATTAACATGAGATTTCTGTCACTGGTTTAGTAGCTGAGTTGGGCGGAGAGTGTTGCGATGCTGCTGTCATAGTCCAATCCCGTTTGGCTGGACCCACGGGTTTTACTTTGCAGAGACGCATTGATTGCAAGTTGCTGGTATGGCTGCCAGCTGAGGGTCAAGCTGGTGTCCCGGGTAATGTCGCGACGCGGGCTATTGGCTATGGCATTCGGTGAACCCAGGTAGTCGATTTGTGCCCATGTGTGGCGTAACCCTAGCTGGGTTTTGGGACTGATATGCCACACCGGTCCCCAAGTGATGCGGTCAGTTAGGCTGTAGTTGCTGGTGGCTGTAGCGTAGCTGCCGAGTTCGTGGGTATAACTGGCACCTAAGACCGATTTTCCGGTGATGGCCCAGTCGATGTTGAAGCCTGTATTAAATCCACTGAAGTCGCGTTGACTGTAGTTGGGATGGGTGCGGTTGACATGGGTCAGGTGGATATTGGCGGTGCTGTTGCCGTTCAATATCCACTGCAGCCGCAAGGCGTTGTCAATTTGTTTGAAGCTATCGTCGTAGAAGCCAACGGACGGAACCACGCGATTCAGGTAGTTGCCATTGGCCGCCTTCGCAACGTAGGAGATGGCGCTGCCACTGGAAAATACATGACGGAAACCTAAATCTGCCGAAGTGCTGCTGTAGTCACCTCCCGCTACCACCGCTTGCTGATTGACCTGTTTGGATTGGGAGACACCACCGAGCAAGAACCAGGGACTGACTAGTTCATACAGCACATCAAAGCGAGTGTTGGTATCTGCACGCTGGTTTCCGTTGTAACCCTGGTAGTCCGCAAAGCTATTGAGGGTTTCCTTCAAGTCACTGGCGAAGGTTCCAGTGAGTCGCGGAGTGAGGGCCCATCGCCAAGCTGCGTTGTAGTTGCGCGCAGAAAAATTGAGATGGCTGAAGTTTTGGTAGTTGTAATTTACCAAGCTCGCGTCGAGTTCAAATTTTTGCAGACTTTTCGTCGTATTGAAATTGATACCTAGCGAGGTTATCCCAATCTGCTCAGCCGCACTGGACCTGCCTATCAGGGCTGTGGTGTTGGCAGCGGCGGGTAACCGGAAAAGGTTGCTGTCAGTCTGGATCGCGTGGCTGGCATTGATTTTGACGCGTGGGGTGTTTTGGGCCCATACGTATGGCATGGCGAGCACCGACAGTGCGGTTGTCGCCAGCCAAATATGCAATGGAGTCCACATGCTCAATACGCCTTATGGTCTTTGATGACCAGGCGAATGGTTCTGAAGATGATGCGTATGTCCAACTGCAATGACCAGTTGCGCAGGTAGTCCAAGTCAAAATCGATCCGGCCCTGCATTTTGTCCAATGTCTCTGTTTCGCCACGGAATCCGTTTACCTGGGCCCAGCCGGTAATGCCGGGTTTGACTTTGTGGCGAACCATATAGCCCTTGATCAGTTTGCGATACAGCTCATTGTGTGCAACTGCGTGGGGGCGCGGCCCCACAATGCTCATGCGCCCTTGGAGTACGTTCACAAATTGGGGCAGTTCATCCAACGAAGACTTACGCAGAAAAGCGCCTAGCGGGGTGATTCTCTTGTCATCTTTTTGCGCCTGCAAGATGGTGTTGCCATCTTCGGTGACGGTCATGGAGCGAAATTTGTAAACCAGGATTTCTTCGCCGTCCAGACCGTAACGCCGTTGCTTGAAAATCACCGGACCCGGCGATCCCATTTTGACTGCGATAGCAACGGCTACGAGTACGGGCGCAATGAATAAGAGGATGAGAAACGAAAAAACAATATCGCTCATGCGCTTGATGGCACCATCAAAACCCCTGAAAGGAGTTTCGCATACCGAAATGACGGGCATGCCACATACAGATCCAGGATGCCCCTGAATGAGGTCGGTAATAAACATGTCCGGCACAAAATAGATGGACGCCGTAGTGTCTTTGAGTTCATCCAGGATTTGCAGAATGCGTGGTTGGGACGCCATGGGCAGCGACAGGTAAATCAGCTGAATCCGGTTGGTCTTGACCAAACAGGCGAGTTGATCTATTTTCCCAATCATTTTGTGGGCCGCGCTTGCGCCAAGGCGTTCACTGTCACGGCTGTCTACAAACCCCGCGAGTTCAATGCGCGAGAATGCGGCGCCTTTGATTTTGGTGGCGAGTGCTATTCCTTGTTCGTTCATTCCCACAATAATGGCGCGCTGCATTGGGCCTTGCAGTCGGAGCACTGCGGGAGCCAGTGCTCGCAATGCCAAGCACGCCAACAGTTCAGTCAGTGGGGCCGCCCAAAGCCAAGCTTGAAGGGCTTGGCTAGAAAACTCGCGAAAGTACCCTGTCGCAATGCCGGTGGCTCCCAACAGGCCAGCAATCCATAACCAGTTGACGGCAACGTCAGTGAGTACCGTAAAAAATGAAGACTGTAGCCGGGTTTTGCCGGGGAAGGTGAGTGCGAACACCAGCACTGCAAGGATGAGATAGGGAGGTGGTATTTCGCCTTCGAACCAATAGGCTGCGCTCCACAGTGAAGCTACCAATGCCCCTGGGCAAAGTGCAATTTCAAAAATGCTCAGCAGGTTGTCTTTGCCCAACGATGCCTGTTCTGGGCGTTTGTGCAAGCTCGCTGGAGCCAATGTACCTTGGCTCTTAGACATTGCTTGGGAATGCCGTGATTTTGGATACGGCTTGGGCTCGGTTGGTGACGTCGAGTTTTTTGAAGACGCGCTGCATATGGTTCTTGACCGTAAATGCGCTGATTTCGAGGATGCTGCCGATTTCGGGGTTGGTTTTACCCAGTGCCACCCATTGCAATATTTCCACTTCGCGGTCGGTCAAGTCATGCTCGGCAAAGAAGCGTGAATCGCCGGGGTCTGCGGCATTAATCTGTACGTGCGCCTGATGTGGCAGATGCTTGACTTGCCGCAGAGCGATGTCAATGTAAGGCAGGACCATCGCCATGGTTCCGCGGGCGGAGTCATCAGGCTGGCTTTTGGCACTTAAGGTTACGTACAGACAGTCGTGGCTATCCCGCTCGTCATTGATGCCGTGCACCATGGCAGAGCGCATCTGTTGCAAAGCACTACCCAGGGCGCACTGTAACTCGGTGTTTTCAGGTAGAAATCCACTTTCGCCCGCCTTAATGTTGAACGGCTTTTTGCCACACTCGTTCCACCGCGCGAACAATTGCTGAAGCATGGGGGTGAGGGCTTCGTGGTGGGAGCTGTGCGAACGAACTCCCGCCATTGCGGAAATGATGTCGTGTTGAACCGCTCCGTCTGCAAAGTTGCCCCAGGCTGCGATCATGATGTCGTGCGGCAGGTAATGTTGCATATCACCTTGCAACCACACGAGCGCATCAAAATGGCTGCGCACCTCCACCGAGTGCGTGACAACGCGATGGTAGTGGTGAAGATTTTCAGGAGACAAGGAGGGCAGAAACGCCATGAAGAATATCGCTAAGCTATTTGGGGGTGGTGCTAAGGGAAGGCAGGAGTGGGCGATGGTAGTGAGTATTGGGGACTTGGCCTATCCCCCATGTGGGTGAGTTGGGGGGCTAATTTGTGACAATTTGTGACAATTGGAAGCTTGGGTTGTGGGGTAATCCATAAATAAAAAAGGGGAGTGCGGTGCAATCCCCTCTCTGTCACAACGGCTTGTGCTCGCTTGGTTAGGCTCTCGTTTTGTTTCGGCGGCGCGCAATAGCGCCCATCAAACCCAGGCCAGTCATCAACATGGCAAAGGTTTCTGGCTCTGGGACGGCGGTTACCGCAATGTTGTCCAATGCCGGTCCCGCATTCCCACGCACATTACTGAGAAAAGACAGTGTGGTGCTGTTGCTCAGTGCAACGAAGGTGGTTGTGTAGTGTGTCCAGCCCATATTCGAAGCACTCTTTCCGCGCGTGTCGAATTTGTAAATTCCGTTGGGTCCTAAATTGACGGACAGTGTTTTGATCGCTAAACCATCGGAAAAATTGCCAGCCAAGTCAAATGACAATTGATAGTGTTGGCCATTGACGGTATTGAGGGATTGATGAATTTCCCCTTTTTTGGTGCCGTTCAAGTCGAGGCTGTAACTTCCGCTTGCCGAATTCCAAACTGAATTGTCAACCAAATCAACACTATTCAAACCGACAATCCACCCTGTTAAATCTTGGGAATTGTTACCAAACGTTTGAACGGATCGGCTAGTATTTTCGATGGATTCAAAATCGCCGTTGGTCACCAAGTTCGCTGCGATTGCCTGCGAGAAACATGAGGCAACTGAAAGGCAGAATATGGCGAATTGCGTTCTGTTCATTGGATTCCTCCTCGTTCTTTCGATAACCGTGTGCGGCGACGGCTAAGGGCAGTGATCACACCCAACCCCGCCAGCAGCAGTGCATAGGACGCTGGTTCTGGAACTGCCGTCACTGAAATGTTGTCCAGTGCGGCGCCATACGCTGATTCCTGGGTCCCAGAAAAATGCAGTTTGCTCACATTGCCGGTTGCAATAAAGTCAAAACTTTTTGCGGTCCACCCCATGTTGGATCGGGTGTGTCCAGTGGTATCAAATGTGTACAAAGGTTGCTGGCTTAATCCAACTTGAATCGTCTTCGTGGCGTCGGTAGGATCGTCTGGATTACCAGCCATGCTGAACGAAACCCTGTAATGCTGCCCCACGTTAGTCGCGAAGCTTTGAGAAATCACGCCATCGTCATTGCCGCTCAAATCCAAGCTGTAGGAGCCAGACGCGGGTGTCCAATACGTATGGATGAGGTCTACGCTACCTTCATTGATGGTCCAGCCGGTGAGCAAGCCAGACCCGGCAGAGTAGGTGTCGAATGCCCCGCTGAATGTGGATGCTTCAAATCCACCGTTAACAATCAAGTTGGGTGCTGCAGCCATTGCGGCTGACGACAGCAAAGTCAATGCCGCAATGGTCGAAAGCGATTTGAGAAATCTCATGTAGTTCCTCGGGGGTGAAGGTGCAGAGCAGAACGTTGCTTGTTGCTGGATTCTATGGATAGGGTTATCCCTTGCATATAGTCCATATGGACTAATGGGCGGTTTGAAAGGCAAGCACTGATCGCAGTCGCCAAGGCGTTCAAAGCGCAAGCTAAACTCGCAGCAATACAAGGCTGTGGAGGTTGGTAAATGGTATTTGTTACGGGCGGTGCGGGTTACATAGGGTCCCACACCTGCGTGGAATTGCTCAACGCAGGCATGGATGTCACCGTTTTCGACAATCTATGCAATAGCCAGTCCGAGTCCCTGAAGCGTGTCGAACGCATCACGGGAAAAAAGCTGCACTTTGTTCAGGGCGATATTCGCGATCGTGATGCTGTGGCATCGGCCATCCGCGCGTGCGGTGCGACGGCGGTCATTCATTTTGCGGGGCTCAAGGCGGTGGGCGAGTCGGTGAGTCAGCCTCTGAACTACTACGACAACAATGTAGTGGGCACGGTGCGTTTGCTGGAGGCAATGGGGGAGTGTGGTGTGAAAACACTGGTCTTCAGTTCATCCGCGACGGTGTATGGCGATCCTTGCCAATTGCCGATCCCAGAATCCCATGCCTTGTCTGCCACCAACCCCTACGGCAAGACCAAGCTGGTGATTGAGGACATGCTTCGCGATGTGTTCAGGGGCGATCCGGCTTGGCGCATGGCGATATTGCGCTATTTCAACCCGGTGGGGGCACATGCCAGCGGCTGGATCGGAGAGGACCCGAGGGGTATTCCCAACAATCTGATGCCTTATGTGGCCCAAGTGGCGGTCGGTCGGCGCGAATCCCTGAATGTGTGGGGCAATGATTACGCCACGCCGGATGGCACCGGTGTGCGGGACTACATCCATGTGGTGGACTTGGCCTTGGGCCATGTCAAGGCCTTGCAGTATTTGCAGCAAGGCTCCCGGTGCGAAGCTATCAACCTGGGTACAGGTACAGGATACAGCGTGCTGGACATGGTGGCAGCTTTTGAGGAAGCCAGTGGCCGGCCCGTGCCTTACCAAATCGCGTCGCGCCGCGCGGGGGATATTGCATCTTGTTATGCGGACCCCACGCTTGCTTTTCAATTGCTGGGCTGGCGCGCGGAGCGCAACTTGGCCGCGATGTGTGCGGATGCCTGGCGGTGGCAACAGGCCAATCCCACGGGTTATGCGGCGTGTTGAATACGGCAAATCTGATTGGGAATTTGGAAAACAAATGGCAAAAGGCATGATTCTGGCGGCGGGACAAGGGTCCCGCGTGCGGCCCTTGACCAAGGACTTACCCAAGCCCATGGTGCCGATTTTGGGCAAACCACTGATGGAGTACCTGATCGAGCACCTGGCACGCCATGGCATCACCGAGATCATGGTGAACGTGGCCTACCACCACCAAAAGATCGAACGTTATTTTGGGGATGGACGCCGCTGGGGGGTGCAATTGGGCTACTCCTACGAGGGGGTCTTGGACCACGGCGACATCCTGCCGCGCCCCTGGGGGTCGGCCGGGGGCATGCGGCGTATTCAGGACTTCAGCGGGTTTTTTGACGAAACCACTCTGGTGTTGTGCGGTGACGCCTTGATCGACCTGGACATTGGTGCCGCCTTGCAGGAGCACCACGCCAAGGGGGCGATGGCCAGCGTCGTCACGTTGGATGTACCACGCAACGACGTGCAGAGCTACGGCATTGTGGTGGCGGCGCCAGACGGGCAGATTCAGTCTTTTCAGGAAAAACCACGCCCCCCAGAGGCCAAATCCACCCTGGCCAGCACCGGTATCTACCTTTTCGAGCCGGAGGTGCTGGAGTTGGTTCCCCCGGGGGTGGTGTATGACATCGGTTCGCAGCTGTTCCCCCAGCTGGTGGAGAAAAAGCTGCCTTTTTATGCCCAAAACCGGTTTTTCAACTGGATTGACATTGGGCGCGTCAGCGACTATTGGTCGGTGCTGCAGCGCGTGCTGCGCGGCGAGGTGGCGGAGATGAAGATGCCGGGACGCGAGGTCAAACCCGGCATCTGGGTGGGGCTCAACACCAATATCGCCTGGGACAAGGTCAAAATAGAAGGGCCGGTGTACATCGGTTCCAGCGTGTGTATTGAGCCGGGCGCCACCATCATCGGCCCCGCATGGATTGGCCACGGCAGCCATATCCGCACCGGGGCCAAAGTGGTGCGCAGTGTGTTGTTTGAATACACCCGGGTGCCGGCGGACATGCAGTTCAACGAAATGATTGTGTCGCCCAACTACTGCGTGGACCGCATGGGGGAAACCCAATACCGTGGCGACGACCGATCCCAATTGCGCTGGGGCGATGCCAGGGCTTGAAGCACCTGCGCTGAACCCTCTTCAACTTTCATTAGGAAACGCATGACCCTGCTGATTCAACCCGTTGTTCTGTCCGGTGGCTCTGGCACCCGCCTGTGGCCCCTCTCCCGTGAAAAATACCCCAAGCAATTGCTGCCCCTGATCGGTGACGATTCCCTGCTGCAAGCCACCGTGCGGCGTGTGCAGGGCATGGACGGCGTAACCCTGGCCGCGCCCCTGGTGGTGTGCAACGAGGAATACCGCTTTGTCATCGCCGAACAGTTGCGCCTGATGGACGCGCCGGGCACGGTGGTACTGGAGCCTTTGGGGCGAAATACGGCTCCAGCCCTTACCATTGCAGCGCAAGCAGCTATGAAAAACGGAGCAGATCCGGTGCTGCTGGTGATGCCTGCCGACCACGTTATCGTGGACACCCAGGCCTTCCAGAGCGCCGTGCGCAGCGGTGCGGCACTGGCCGCCGATGGCGCGGTGGTGACCTTCGGCATCACCCCGGACACGCCCGAAACAGGTTATGGCTATATCCAGGCGGGCGAGAGTTATGGCGCATTGGGCGCCAAACGCATCGCCCGTTTTGTGGAAAAGCCGGATTTGCCAACGGCGCAGGCCTATCTGGCAGAAGGTTCCTACTCCTGGAACAGCGGCCTGTTCATGATGCGGGCCTCGGTGTGGCTGGCTGCCATGGCCATCTGCCGCCCCGATATCCTGGCGGCCTGCCAGACCGCGTGGGACGCGGGCCAGACCGACGGCGAGTTTGTGCGTGTGGGCAAGGAGGCGTTCAGCCAGTGCCCCAGCGATTCCATTGACTATGCGGTGATGGAGCGCATTGCTGCTGCAGGCCAGCCTGCGCAGGCGGGTGCGAACACGCTTCCGGTGGGCGTGGTGATCCCGCTGTCGGCGGGCTGGTCGGATGTGGGGGCCTGGGAGGCGCTGTGGCAGGTATTGCCCAAAGACGCCCAAGGCAATGTGGCGCAGGGCGATGTGCTGATGCAAGACAGCCGCAACACCCTGGCCCTGTCGGAAGGCCGACTGATCGCCTGTGTGGGTGTGGACGACCTGATCGTGGTGGAAACCGCCGATGCCATTTTGGTAGCCCACAAGAACAAGACCCAGGACGTGAAGAAGATCGTGGACCGGCTCAAGCAGGCGGGCCGCACCGAGGGCCAGATCCACCGCAAGGTGTTTCGCCCCTGGGGTTCGTACGACAGCGTGGACGCCGGCGCGCGCTTCCAGGTCAAGCGCATCGTGGTCAAGCCGGGGGGCACCTTGTCGCTGCAAATGCACCACCACCGCGCCGAACACTGGATTGTGGTCAGCGGCACGGCCAAGGTGACCCGGGGCGAGAGCACCTATTTGTTGTCGGAGAACGAATCCACCTTCATTCCGCTGGGCACCACCCACCGCCTGGAAAATCCGGGCCGCGTGGATCTGGAAATGATCGAGGTGCAGTCGGGCAGCTACCTGGGCGAAGACGACATCGTGCGCTTCGAAGACGTCTACGGGCGCTGATCCCAAGGCCCCTCAGGGCAGTGGGCAGCCGTCCACAAACACCTTGAGCTCATTGGGCGCCATGGCCAGCCAGGGCTCGTTGGTGGTGAGGGGTTCGGTCACCACGATCACCAGCCGGTCTTCGGGGCCGTTGAGGTCCGCCAGGTTCACACTCACGTCTTCGTCCTTGAGCTGCACTTCGGCGAACGGGTGCTGGCGCAGCACGTAATACAGCTTGGTACTGGCATGGGCCCACAGCGCCTGGCCGTTGCTCAGTAAAAAATTGAAGGTGCCATGCTTGGCAATGCGGGGCACCAGTTCCGCCAGGGTCTTGGTCAGTTCTTCCACGCTGGGGGTGCTGGCGTGGGATTTGTTGATTTCTTGCAGCAGCCAGCAAAACGCCAGCTCGCTGTCTGTGCCGCCCACGGGCTTGAAGCTGCCGTGCAGCGGCGGATGGAAGTCCTTCAAGTCACCATTGTGGGCAAACACCCAGTACCGACCCCAGAGCTCCCGCATGAAGGGATGGCAGTTTTCCAGGGTGACGGCGCCCACCGTGGCCTTGCGCACATGGGCCACCACGTTGTGGCTTTTGATGGGGTAGGTGCGCAGCATCTGCGCAATGGGGGAGGTGGAGGCGCTTTCCTTGTCCACAAAGTAGCGCGCCGCCTTGCCCGCCTTGAGGCCATCGCTTTCAAAGAAGGCGATGCCCCAGCCATCGGAGTGGTGGTCGGTGCAGCCGCCCCGCTGCGAAAACCCGGTAAAACTCAGCGTCAGGC
>Ga0209343_10002817_pt1 | contig 22239 bp, 15 predicted proteins | sample RifCSPlowO2_02_FD_184026 | JGI IMG/M metagenome (GOLD analysis project Ga0209343, IMG submission 184026) | Groundwater microbial communities from Rifle, Colorado - Rifle CSP2_plank lowO2_0.2 (SPAdes) (version 2) | ecosystem: Environmental > Aquatic > Deep subsurface > Groundwater | place... | reverse complement strand
GGCGAAACGCTCGGTGGCTCGCAATCAGGGGAGCGGAGCGCTGAATTCCGGATTCCGAATCCCCAACTCTCTATTCCCTGTTCCCTAATCCCTGTTCCCTAGAGCATTTCTCTTGTTCCTGTAGATCAGGGGGTCTGTCGCCCCTACGGGGCTTGCTTCGATCCCCGCCTACGACTTCCCACGGCTTGCGCCGTGGGCCACAGGATAGCGCCCCTACGGGGCTTTCTGCGGATGATCTACAGCAATGAGAGAAACGCTCTAGACTGAACTTTTTGGAGACGAACGCCACGGACTGTACTCAGAGCCGGATGACTTTCTGTGACAGGTGGTTTCGGAAGGCGTTGCGGGTGTCCATGATGAGCCGGGAATGCTGGGCAATGGCCTCGTAGTCGAAGGCGGTGTGATCGGTTATCAGCACAACGCAATCAGCCTCGCGGCAGCTTGGCAGAACCGGTTGCGAGGTCAGCGCCAAGCCATCCAACCGAAGATTGGGAACATGCGGATCGCTGTAGGAAAGCTGTGCGCCCAGGCCGTGGAGCAATGCCAGCACGTCCAACGCCGGAGATTCCCGGACGTCGCCGACGTCCTTCTTGTAGGCCACCCCGAGCACGTGGATCAAGGAATCCTTGACGCTGCGGGTGCGGTCATTCAGCGCGGCCTGAACCTTGTCCACCACGAAGCGCGGCATGGAGCCGTTGACTATCCCCGCCAGTTCAATGAAGCGGGCCTGGGTCCCATTCATCTTGGCCTTCCAGGAGAGATAGAAGGGGTCCACGGGGATGCAGTGTCCGCCCAACCCGGGACCCGGATAGAACGGGATAAAGCCGAAGGGCTTCGTGGCGGCGGCCCCGATCACCTCCCAAACGTCAATCTTCATGCGGTCGCAGAGCAGGGCCATCTCATTGGCCAAGCCGATATTGATGGAGCGGAACGTATTCTCCAGCAGCTTCACCATTTCGGCCACTTGCGTCGAGGAGACCGGGATAACCGTTTCGATCGCCTGCTGGTAAAACAGGGTGCCCAGCTCGGTGCAGGCTGGGGTGATCCCACCGACGACTTTGGGGATGTTCCGGGTGTGGAACCGGGGGTTGCCGGGATCCACGCGCTCCGGGGAGAAGCAGAGGAAGAAGTCGCGGCCCACCTCTAAGCCGGTCTCCTGGAGGCGGGGCAGGACGAATTCTTCGGTCGTTCCCGGATACGTGGTGCTCTCCAGGATGACCATCATGCCGGGGTGAAGGAATTTCTGGATTTGCCCGACCACCGCCGCGATGTAGGAAAGGTCGGGGTCCTTGGTCTTGTGCAGCGGCGTCGGGACACAAATGTTGACGATGTCCATTTCGGCCAGCAGGCGGTAGTCTTCGGAGGCGTGCAGCCGGTCCTGCTCCACCAGCGAGGCCACCTCCTCGGAGGACACGTCGCCGACGTAGGAACTCCCGGTGTTGATTTGGAGCACCTTTTCCGAGTCCAGGTCAATTCCTGTAACAGGGAAGCCACTGCGCGCGAACTCGACAGCCAGCGGCAACCCGACGTACCCCAGGCCAACAATAGCGACCCGCGCCTGGCGCGCCTGGACCTTCTCGCGCAGTTGGTCTCGCGGGTCCGCCACCACTGGATGAATTGTTTTCGAGTCCGCCGGAATGTGGAATTCCATGCACTCTCCTCAGGCAATCAATAGGCAATCAACCTGGGGCTCAGAACGGATCCCCGGTCATGCCGGCATCGGCAGTCCCCGAACGGGATGTAAGATCAGAAGCTTTCAGCTTATAAAGCATTGCCTTGTAGCTGATTCTCAGCAGCTCCGCAGCTCGCTTTCGGTTCCAATTGGTTTTCCGGAGCGCAATCAAGATCATTTCCCGCTCCGCTTCTCGGGCAGCCAGTCTGGCCACTTCTTTCAAAGAGAAAAGGGGAAAGCTATCCGCCAGGGGCTCTGGAGCCTCGGAAAGTTCGTCTCGTGATGTCGGCAGGAAATTGTCAAGAACCGCTGATTCCATGCCCACTGCCAGGTACTTGCGGATCGCATTTTCGAGTTCCCGGATATTCCCGAACCAATCGTGCTTCAGGAAAACATCCATTACGGCATTGGGAAGGTGCACAGCTTCCAGGTGAGAGCTGTCGGTGTGCTTCTGAAGCAGGTATTCAACCAGTTCCGGGATGTCCTCTTTGCGTTCCCGCAAGGGAGGGAGATGAATGGTCACCACGTTCAAACGGTAATAGAGATCTTCTCGAAACTTGCCTTCCGTCACCAGCATTTCCAACGGCTGATTGCTGGAGGAAATAAAGCGCGTATCCACGGAAATTTCCTCGCGCGCCCCCAGGCGTGAAAATTGTTTATCCTGCAATACCTGCAACAATTTGGGTTGCAGGCGTAAGGGCATTCCGCTGATTTCGTCCAAGTAGATCGTGCCTTTGTGGGCCAGTTCAAATGTGCCGGGTTTGGAACGGAAGGCTTGGGTGAAGGAGCCGCGCTCAAACCCAAACAGCTCACTCTCCAGAAGTTCGTGAGGGATTGCGGCACAATTAATTTTCCAGAAGGGCGCCGATTCGCGGGAAGATTCTTGATGGATCAACCGGGCCACAACTTCTTTGCCAGTGCCGCTTTCGCCCGTAATCAGTACAGGAATGTCGACTTGTGCCACCCGTTCGACAATGCGCGCGACTTCCTGAATTCTCGGGCTATGGCCGATTAGCTGGATGGCTTGATGCTTGGACAGCCTTGACAAGGCTCCCATCACTGTTCTCGACTCTCTTGAGAAAAGATCCCCAGGCTCCTGGAACCTGCTGTTCTTGCAAATGCGTTTCCACTTCTCTCTCCACGGAGGTTTTGGCATTGTTTACAGTGCGCCACGAGGGGAACCCGGTATTTTCCAGGAAAGTTCTTTTCCTCAGGATTGCCTTAATTGGGGAAAAAAGGACAAAAAATGGGGTAACGTCGAAGTCCGGCTGGCGGCCAGAGGTCTCGACGGAGATGAACTTGCTACCGAGTCTGGGGCAACAAGGGAGAATCACTCTTCAGGAGTGAAGTCATTCCCCAAGGTCCCCCGCTATCCTATGTGCTTTTAATACAATGTTGTCCGAGACTTAATGAAGAACTCGGCAAGGCAGGAAGTGTTTCCGCACGATTCGGATGACGGGAATGCCTCCCGGCCACGCCCTCTCACCTGGGCGTTACTCAATTGGCACGCCATTTGCATCATTGAGTCCATACAGCTTGAGGCAAAGGAGTGGCATACCATGATGTTCAACCCAAATGGGTTGTGGGGCAATGGGTTATCGCTGAAGGTGCTTTGCGGCCAAACTCTTCTGCTACTTGCCATTGTGCCGCTCGCCCGGGGCCAAGACACAGCAGTGGAGTCGGAATCTCGAGGCGGGGGAAAAAGCGCGAACCCTGCCCGCTCCTCGGGATTGGAGCCGGATGCACAGGCAGGCTTCCTCAGCAATGGGGTGGAGCTCCCATCTGTTTTTCCGATGATCTTGCAGAGGAATCTGATCAGCCGGTTTTCCATCGGGGAAATTTACGATTCTGGCCTCCTGAACGGAAAGTACGCGAACGAAAGCGATACGTTTACAGAAGCATCCGCTTCGTTTGCCTACCAATTGAGGAGAAAACGCACCGAGTATGCTGCTGATTATAGATATTCGGCTCGGTTCTACAACCGTTTTAGTAATTTGAATGTGATTGCTCACGATTTGGGGCTCAGCCAGATCCGGCAATTGACTCGACATCTCGCTTGGAATTTGAACTATCGCTACAACCTTACTCCTGACTATAGCGGAGGCCTATTGCAAGAAAGCCTGGCGAGGGAATTTTCTTTCGCGAACCCTCTTCCCACAGCCGGCATGCTGAATCCTGTGCCCAGTCTCAATCCGGGCATTTCATCCGGCAACGCCACGTTTGCAAACCCGCTTCCTGGCGGTGTAAGCCTGCTTCCCACTACGGTCAATACGCTTCCTCAGATGCTGTCCCCCGGCGATGGACTGTTTGCACTACGATCCATCCGTATGACGTCCCATGCTGCCACAAGTTTGAATTATGACCTGAATCCTCGCACGGCATTTTTCTCCCAAGCCGGATTCCAGAGGATGAGGTATGAGGATAAGAACCTCTTTGGATCAGATAATTACAGCCTTTCGGCAGGGATGCGCCATTTGTTCTCGCCTCGAACAAGTGTGGGAATCGCGTACCAAGCGGGGCGAAATGAACTGCCATTTCTGCGGAACCGATACACGACCCAAGGCGTCGTATTTTCCCTCAACCACCAACTGACTCGAAGCACTTTTTTAACTCTTACGGTGGGGCCGACGCGGTCCGAGCGTCAGAGCCAGGAGGAAATTTCCCTTTCACCGCTATTGGCCAATCTGCTGGGGAGGCCGGCCCTTTACCACGATGTTACGGTATCGCTGCCCTCCTGGATGGGTAGTATGGGTGTTGCTACGCAGTGGCACCGGATGAATCTGAATTTTAACTATGATCGCATGGTCTCTAGCACAAACGGACTCGGCGGCGCTTCGTTCCAGCAGCACTATTCGGTGACTTTGGGGAGGCAATTGCGCCGGGGAACCTCTTTTTCCGTAAGGGCTGCCTATACGCAGTCTGATTTCCTTGCGATTCTCGACCCGATACGAATGAACCAGCGCGCACTTAGTGCAACATTTACGCAGCGGATGAGCTCCAGTTTGGACCTCGTTGCATTCGTCAACTATTCCAAGATGCTGACGGGATTACAGAACTCGTTCCTCCTGAACCACAATCAATTCGGAATTCGGTTCCAGTATCATTTCCCCCGACTGAGCCAGATGTAACGAGGCCTTGCACGCTTGTCGAACGGGATCAAGAATTAAGCAGGGGAGGGGAGCAGGAGCATCTAGAAACCTCAATGGGTGGAACTGCTTTGGAAAGAGTGGCAGTGACACTCGGGAGGACTGAAAATAGGGGGGGGCAAACAACGAGAGATGGGAAATAAAATGAAGAGTCTTCTAGGTCTACTGGGCTTCGTAGGGGTGCTTGTTCTGTGGCCCGGGACAGCAATCCTGGCAGAGATGCAGAATGGAGGGAGTGCCTCTACCGGCGATAATCTCACGGATGCCAAAGAGGGAGCCGTAGCGTCCGCAGACGGGGACTACCACGTTGGGCCTGGGGACGTGATCGCAATCTTGGTTTGGAAAGAACCGGACGCTTCCTCCAGCGTCGTCATTCGTCCAGACGGCAAGATCTCGCTTCCGCTCGTGAATGACCTTTCGGTGGTTGGGAAAACCCCCATGGAGATCCAGGATATCATTTCCAAGAAGCTGTCTCCATTCATCAAAACGCCCAACGTCACCGTGACCGTCAAGGAGATCAACAGCAAAAAGGTCTTTGTTCTTGGTCAAGTTAACCGTACCGGAGCCTACCAGATTACGCAGCCCACGACGGTTCTGCAAATTCTGACGGAGGCCGGGGGGTTGCAGGCGTTTGCCAATGGAAAAGGAATTTACGTGTTGCGTACGGAGAACGGAAAGCAAACCAAGCTTCCGTTCAATTACAAGGACGTAGTTAAGGGGGAGAAAATCGAGCAGAACGTCCTCCTGCGCCCCGGCGATACGGTCATTGTGCCATGACAGCAACTCTCAGCCATTGGCTGAGGGGCTCCTCATTGGTTCGGTGGGAAGAGTGAAAGTAAAGGCAAGGTGAAGGCAATGGAAAACAGGTTTTTCGTCCGGCATCCGCAGCTCCGGCTCATGATCTTGCTTGTGCTAGCGGGTTTGATTTCTCTAACCGCCTGCAATCGAGACCCCGCCGTCCGCCGACAGAGGTATTTTGACAGCGGCATGAAGTATCTGGAATCGCAGAAAATGGACGAGGCCGCCATCGAGTTTCGGAACGCCTTGAAGGTGGATCCGAAATTTGCCGAGGCAGGAACGATGCTGGCCAAGGTGCTGCTCCTGCGCCGAGAGTACAACGAGGTCCACAAGTTGCTCCTGAATGCGGTCCAAGCCAAACCGGACTATCTCCCCGCCCGTTTAACCCTTGGGGGCCTCTATCTAGCAGGGAACCGCGTCAGTGAGGCGCGACAGGAAGTGGATTATGTTTTGGAACGCTCCCCGAACGATGCGGATGCCCTGGTTTTGCTTGCAGTCTCTCAGGCGGCTGAGAAGGACTTGAAGGAAGCAGAGGAAACGCTGAACAAAGCCCTGAAAATCAATCCGAAACACAAGGACGCGCTGGTTACCCTGGCGGCGGTCAAGATGACAAACCGGCAACTGCCGGAAGCCGAGGCGCTGTTGCGGCAAGTCATTGCCAACGCCCCCAATTCCCCGGAGGGCTACGTGCGGTTGGCCAACTTTTTTGGCATTACCGGCCGCGCTCCCGAGGCCGAACCGCTGCTGGCCACGGCCGTCGAGGTGGGCAAGTACAGCCCTGCGATCCTGGGAATGCAGGCGAACTATTACATCGGACTGCAGAAATGGCCCGAAGCGGAAGGTGTCGCCCGCAAAATTCAGTCGCTCCACGGTGCGCAGGAGCGATATTGGACCAGTTTGGCGGATTTCTTCATCCTGCGCAACGAATGGGACAAAGCCCGGGTCGAGCTGGAGCGAGTCCTCCAAGAACACAAGAAAGCGGTGGTCGTCCGCCGCAAGCTGGTGGAAGTACACCTGGCGCTGAAGGACATGAAGACGGCCGAGGAGATCAACGAAGCAATCCTCAAGGAAAACGGAAAGGACGCTTTGGCTCACTTGGCCAAGAGCCGGATGCTCTTAGCCAAGGGGGACCTCAACAACGCCCTGCTGGAACTGAACCAGACGAAACAATTCCAACCCAACCTGCCTGCCCTGTACTTCTGGTATAGCCAGCTTTATGTCCAGAGAGGCGACCTGGAACAGGCCAAGCAGTCGCTGGCAGATGCGCTGAAATACGATGCCAACTACGGGCTGGCGCGGCTCACCTTGGCCGAATTGCAGAACCGCACCGGCGCACCGGACGCGGCCCTGATGAACGTGCGGGAGGTCTTAAAGCGCAATCCGCGCGACCTGCAAGCCTATCTGATCATGAGCCAGGCATTCCTTGTGAAGAAGGACTTTGCTCAGGCCGAGAAGCTGCTGAAGGCAATCGTCGAACAGGTGCCGGGGAATACACAGGGGCGTTGGCAGTTGGGACTGCTGGAATTGCAGAAGGGGAATTTTGTCGCCGCGCGCCAGCAATTGGAAGAGGTCTCTAACACGAACACGCCAACGCAATCCGAGCCGGCGTTGCTGGCAACCGTGATGAGCTACCTGATGGCAAAGCAGCCCAAGGAAGCCATGGAATTCTTGGAGCGGCTGATGCCCACTCACCCGGAACTGGCCCCCTTTCTCTATCACATGCGCGGGGAGGTGAACCGCCTCCAGAATAAGCCCGAGGAAGCCATCCGCGATTACAACAAGGTATTAGCCGCCAGTCCCGACTCCGCCGCCACCGCCATTGCCCTGGCCTATGTCTACGCGGAGAGCGGTAAGACAGAGCAGGCGATCCAATTGCTCCGGGATACCCAAAAACGCAAGCCCCGGGACCCCAACTTGGCGATGACTACGGCTTGGCTCCTGGAGCGGACTCAACGGTGGCAGGAAGCCCAGAGCGCGTACGAGCGAGTTCTGGCTGTAGACAGTCGTAACCCAATTGCTTTGAACAACCTGGCGTGGCTGTTGGCCGAGCACGGCGGCAATATTGACGTGGCCCTCAAGTATGCCCAGCAAGCCAAAGAGCTGCAAGGCAATAACGTTAATGTTACCAATACGATCGGGTGGCTCTACTACAAGAAAAACAGCTATCAGTTGGCGCTCGAATACCTCAAGGAGGCGGCCACCAAGGTTCCTGCTAACCCGTTGTATCAGTACCAGTTAGGGCTTGCCTACGTGAAGCTGGGGAAGACCGCGGAAGCCCGGCAGGCGCTCGAAAAAGCGCTTCAACTGGACCCCAAATTCTCACAAGCCGGCGAGGCCCGGAAAACCTTGGCCGAACTCTCAAGAGGTTGAATTTGGCTACCTTGACCAAATCCAGCGCATGGGGGATAAGAAGAAGGATTTTTCCATTTCTTTTCCTATTGTGGGGAACATGGATTTCGGAGAAAATGCCCTGGGTCTTTGTTTTCAATGCGACGAACGGGCATCTGGTTTGGTCCCCAGATTGCAACATATAGATGCGAACAAGGATTTCTCTGGAGGTATAACACCGTGAGGCGCACCATAACGAACCTGTTTGCAATTTCGCTTTTGGCGTTCACACTGCTGAGCTTCGGCCCGAACGCGGCGCAAGCCGACAGCCTTATCCCCACATGGAGTAGTACTACTCTTTTTGCTCCGGGGCTGTGGTCTTGGAACTATACTGTGAGCTTGTCTGACAATTCAAGCCTCATTGCGGTGGGAGCCTTTCCTCCAGCAATACCAGTCGCCCCGGCAGGCGCGGGGGTACTCACCTTGTATGATTTTTGGGGCGCTGTTGGAACGGGCACTTTTATAGGGGCTGTGAACGGAGCAGGAGGGGGAGGAGGAGGAGCAGGACTCCCCGCTCTGTGGACAGGTGTTCTTACCGCCGCCACTCCGCCAATTCTGCCGACTTCGGACTGTGGTGGCGGACCTGGGACCTGCGCTCCGGATCTTCCTGGGATTCTCAACGTGATGTTTGCTTATTATGGTCCGACGATCACTACGGGAGCGGTTAGTACTCCATTGGGAATATTTTCCATCATCTCAACAAACGGGCCGAGCTCGGGGGCAGTGCGGTCAGCTTTCCGGGGAGAAGATACTCATTGTCTTACTGGGGGTGTTGCTGGTGGAGCTTGCGGAACACCTACGCCCCAATCGAACTTCGGTTCTTATTTCGGTGCGGTTCCCGAGCCATCCAGCCTGCTTCTGCTGGGCACAGGCTTGCTGGGCTTAGTGGGCTTCTCTCGTAGAAAGAAGAGCGCGCCCAGGTCCTAGGGTTTGTTCAAGAAAAGCAAAGATGGCAACATCTTTGCTTTTTTTTGGCCCAAATTGTCAATAATTTGTTGTCTAAAGAGCAGAAGCAGCAGGAAGGCGGGCTAACTCCATGAGTGCTCCGGAAGTCTTGGGTAAGGGCGGCGACCGCACAACTCGAATCGCTGGAAGCGGGGTGAGCGAGTTATCCGGGGAGCACTATCTACTGATCCTGCGACACCGCAAGTGGTTCATTCTAGCCATATTTCTGATTGTCGCCTGTGGAACGGGGGTCGTCTCTTATTTCCTCCCCAACGTTTACACCTCTGAGACCTTGATCCTGGTGGATCCCCAGCAGGTTCCATCTGAATACGTGAAGCCCACCGTGTCCGGAGACGTGCGCGACCGCCTGGGTACCCTCTCGCAACAAATCCTGAGCACTACGCGCCTGCAAAGAATCATTGACACGTTCAACTTGTACATCAAAGAGAGAAATGATTTACCTCAGGAAGAAGTGATCAGCCAGATGCGCGAAGACATCACCATCGAGCTGATTGACCAATCCAGCTCCAGATCATCGAGGCGGGGCGAGGAGGGGTTACAGGCTTTCAGGATCACTTATAGCGGGATGGAGCCTCGAGTGGTTGCGCAGGTTACCAATGAGTTGGCATCGCTCTTCATCGAGGAAAATTTGAAGGCCCGGGAGCGAGTCGCCACGGGGACTTCGGAATTTATCGAGGACCAATTAGTTCAGACGGAGAAGCAGTTGGAAGAGCTGGAGGCCAAGCTGCGGGACTTCAAATTGAAACACCTCGGGGAAATGCCCGATCAGCAGGCAACGAACTTGCAGCTTCTAGGGCAGTTGCAAAGCAGGTTGCAAATGGTCGTGGATGCCCAGAATCGGGCCGAGCAGCAGAAAAGCTACCTGCAGGCGATCCTGGCCGCTCAACCGGCACCGGACGCATCCTCTGAAACCGCCGAAACCGATGCCAGTCAGGAGACAAGTTCGGAGGCGGCGGATACCGCCAATCCCCCCAATCCAGACGGGCCCGACGTCAATCTAATCCGGCTCAGGAACGAGCGAAGGCTCGCCGAACTCCTCAGTCGCTACGGTGAGGACCACCCGGATGTCCTGAGATTAAAGAGGGAAGTTGAGGAAACGCGAGAGATCGAACAAGAGGCGGCACGGGAGATCCGGGACGCCAAGGCTGTGCCGGCTCCGGTCCAAAGGCAAGGGGCTCCGGTGCCCGTCCAGCGAGGACAATCCATCGAGGCGTTGCGCGCGCAATTAACGGCGCTCGACAGCGAAATTGCCAACCAAAAGAAGGAGCAAGAGCGTGTGTTGCAATCCATCGCCAGTTATCAGCGGCGAGTGGAAACAGTTCCCATTCGCGAGCAAGAAGTCGCGGATTTGGTGCGGGAATATGAAATGTCCAGGGAGCATTACAGCAATCTCCTCGCGAAGGGGATGTCCGCCCGGGAAGCCACGCAGTTGGAGGTCCGCCAGAAGGGAGAGCGATTTACGATTCTCGATCCCGCCCAAGTCCCGGAGAAACCCTCGCGGCCGGACCGAATTCTTATTAACCTGCTCGGGAGCATCGGGGGGTTAGCTCTGGGAGTGGTGCTGGCATTCGCTACGGAGTTTCTTGGTTTTTCCATTACCATCCCGCAGCAGATTCTCGCGGCGACGGGGGTTCCGGTGCTGGGGGTCATCCCGATCATTCTTACGGGCGCCGACCGGCTGCAACGCAGGCGGTGGACCATTGCAGGCGCTGCCACAGGTTTGATGGCCGTGCTGGTCGCCGGTGCGTTGCTGGTCTATCACTACCGCACTCAGATTTTCTAGGAAGAGCTTTGTACAAAAAATTTTACAATCTGCAGCAAGAACCATTCTCTCTAACGCCTGACCCAGAGTTCGTCTACATGACGTCGCAACACCGCGAGGCGTTGTCGGGGTTGATTTATAGTGCTTTCACCCGCCCCGGGCTGACGGTGCTGGTCGGTGAAGTGGGAACCGGGAAGACCACACTCCTCTATACCCTCCTGGGATTGCTTGAAAAACGCCGCTTTGCCACGGGTATGTGCACGAATCCGACTCTGAGCAAGGAAGAATTCTATGATTTTGTCCTGGCCCAGTTGGGAGTGGAGTGCTCCTCCTCTTTGAAAAGCCGGCAACTCATTGCCTTGCAGGAGAGCCTATCGAGAAATCGAGCGGATGGGCGGCCTTCCATTCTCATCGTGGACGAGGCGCAGCGACTTTCGCCGGAGTTATTGGAAGAAATTCGACTCCTGATGAACTTGGAAACACCAAACCATAAGTTGCTGGAAATCATCATGGCGGGACAGCCGGAGCTGATGGACACTTTTCGGCGCCCGGAGTTTCGGCAACTGAAGCAACGGATCAGCTACTACTGTAAATTAGAGCCGTTGAGTTTGGATGAGCTGACCGAATACGTCAACCATCGTTTGAACCACGCCGGCCTGCCGAATCAAACCCTATTCTCGAAGCCCGTCTTTCAAGCCATCTTCGAGTATACAAAGGGTATCCCTCGTTTGGTAAACACCCTCTGCGACAACGCGTTGCAAGCGGGTTTTGCGGTTCAGTCGCCCCGTATCACGGTCTCCATCGTCGAGGAAGCCGCCAAGGATTTGGATTTGCTTCAGGAGCCTCCCCAGGCGGACCGTTCTAGTGGGAAACAGGCAGTCTCCAATCCTTTCCTTTCCCGATCACCCCAGAAACACTCGCCGTCTAACGGGTCGTCGGCTCTTCCCCCCGGTCAAAGTGCAAACAAAGTGCCCCCGATGCGAATTCCCCTGGAGAGCTATGAAGCCCGGCAAAAGAGCTTTGGATTTCTCGCTCGCCTCGTCGGTCGGTGGGGATAACAGGGGAGAATAGAAGACCTAAAACAACATGAGCCGATTTTATGATGTACTGAAGCAGGCCAGCCGGACCCTTCACACGCCGCAGGAAAAAACGGGAGCGGAGGAATCCGGTGGCCTTCCGGCGGAAGTTGCGGACATGCTGGCGACCGTGAGTGAACCAGGGTCGAGTCAGGTCGCTGATTATCCGGCAAGTCTTCTGGAGAAACAGTCCTGTGCCACGGGTAGTCCGGAACACTGGGTAGCGGATGATATTCCGCAACCGGCTGACGATGCGCCTTCGGTGCCGATTCCCCGGAACGGATCTTTTGGAACTTCCGCAAATCTCAGGTTAGATCACAAGGCGCGGCTGCTTTCGAACGCCACAGATTCGATGATTGTGGAACATTATCGTTTGTTGCGCACGCAGGTCTTGCAGCAACAAGCAGCTAAAATGTTTCGAACATTGCTGGTAACCAGTCCCGGCCCCGGAGAAGGGAAAACGGTGACCGTGCTCAACCTGGGGTTGACCTTTGCCATGCTGCCCTCGTTCAAGGTTCTCGTAGTAGAAGGTGACCTGCGCAGAGGCAGTATGGGAAAGTGGTTCGGAATCAATGAAGATCAACCCGGACTGAGCAATCTGGTGGAAGGTTCTGTGCAATTGGAAGAGGCGGTGCTGAAGTCTGGCGAGATTCCATTTAGTTTCATGGTGCGAGGCAATTCCAAGCTATCAGCCGCCGAGTTATTGCACTCACCCCAATTAGGAACGAGCCTTCAGGAAATGGCAACGCGGTATGATTTGGTCATCGTGGATTCCCCGCCGGCGAACCTGGTCACGGATGCGCAATTGCTGGCCTCGGCTTGCGATGCGGTCCTGCTGGTGGTCCGGGCTTTCGCAACCTCTCAGAAGGCGCTCGAAGAGGCGACCAGTAAGCTCCTCCCATTTCGGGTGATTGGGACAGTGCTCAATGGCGCCTCCGTGATTGGACCCTCCTACGGATACCGCGGCTACTACTGATCAAGGGACGGTGGGAACGAAGCGACCTGCGTTTTTTGGAAGGACGGAAGAAAGGCGGACCAACTGGCAAGGCTTTTTTTCATTCGTTTGCACGGGGAGATGCTAAGTTCCGTCGTGGCTGAGAAACAAGAATTCTCCATGGGCCCGATGGCAGACTTGGAGAGGAATTGATGTTTACGAACCTGAAGCTCCTGATTTGGCGGTCTCGCATTCACCAGAACAGGATGGCGCAAGAGATGCAGATGGACGAGGCTGTCTTGAGCCGCATCATCAATGGCTACCGAGAGCCAACCACGGAGCAACGGCAGAAGATCGCCCGGTACTTGGAAGCAGACGAGGATTGGCTTTTTGCCCGGGATATTGAACTAGTAAGAAAGAGGAATGGTGTTTCCAATGAGTTTTAGCCCGGATTTAGCCGCCATTAATTGTTCCGAGACCGAATGATTTGAGGGAGGAGCCATAGATGCTTCAAGGGAATTCTGAGTTCCATGACACTAACGGAAGCAGTGCCTGGCACGCGCTGCACACACGGTACCAGCACGAGAAGGTCGTGGCGGAACTCCTTGCCCGCCAAGAGTTCGAAACCTTCCTGCCACTCTACACGGCGGTAAACCGATGGAAGGACAGAACCAAGCGTCTCTCACTGCCCCTGTTCCCTTGCTATGTTTTTCTGCGGGGCGGGTTTGATCGCAGGCTGCAAATTCTGAAGACGCCCGGAGTACATGCGATCGTGGAGAGCGCGGGCTGCCCCGGAGTCATTCCGGAACCGGAAATCGCCGCCATTCGACGGGCGGTTGAGAATTCGCTGCGAATCAAACCGCACCCTTTCTTAGAGACCGGCGACTGGGTGAGGATCAAGTCCGGTCCGTTGGTGGGACTCGAAGGAATTCTGGTCCGCAACCAAGACCAGCTTCGATTGGTGCTTTCCGTGGAAATGCTCGGCAGATCGGTGGCGGTGGAGGTGGACGCGTTTATCGTGGAGCGTGTCAGCAAGCGGATGACTGGCTGTTTTCCGGGGCACTTCGGCAGCAACCTTGCCGGCGTGCGGCAAAATTCTGGCGTTGGACTGCTGGGTCTGAGTTAAGAAATCCTGTTAACCCCCTGCGCGTCACGTCGCTATTGCTCCCGCCGTGGAATGCGGTCGCGCCGAGACACGGCATTCCTCCGCTGCCGCCCACTTCGTGGCGAAATCTTGAAGTCGCCGCCACAAATATATGGGCATTGCGAAGAGCGCCTCCGGGGTGGTTTATCAAATCCAACCGTTGGAGGACCCTCGATGGGGTGGGTTCCTGGAAAGGCATCCACGCGCATCCATCTTTCATACCGCAGGATGGGTGGGAGCGCTTCGCCGCACGTATGGATACGAGCCCATTGCGTTTACGACCTCTTCCCCAGACACCTCTCTCCAGAACGCCGTCGTCGCTTGCCGTGTTGACAGCTGGTTGACGGGACACAGACTGGTTTCCCTTCCGTTCGCCGACCACTGCGAGCCGCTGGTGGATGACCCAACGGATCTGCATGCCATTTTTGCCGCTTTAGAACAAGAAGTCCGCCAGGAGAGATCGCGTTATATCGAGCTTCGTCCGATCTATCCCGCGGAAAGTTCTACAACTCTTTGCCGCTCCACTTGCGTTTATTGCTTTCACCAGCTCGATCTGAGCCCGGCCCTCGAAACGCTCTTCCGAAATTGTCACAAGGAATCCACGCAAAGAAAGATCCACCGCGCGCAGAGGGAAGCCTTGAGCTACGAAGAGGGTCAATCGGAAGCGATCCTCAATACCTTCTACCGCCTATTTGTCCTCACCCGCCGACGACATCGCGTACCCCCGCAGCCCAAAAGCTGGTTTTGCAATCTGACCGACTGCTTCGGCAGTGCCCTCAAGATTCGCATTGCGCTGAAGGACCGGCGTCCCGTGGCTGCGATGCTGACGCTCCAGTATAAAGATACTCTCGTCTACAAGTATGGCTGTTCCGATCCGCATTTCCACAACTTGGGAGGGGTCCACTTCCTGTTTTGGAGAGCGATCCAAGAAGCCAAACAGGAGGGGTTAAGGAGCTTTGATTTGGGTCGTTCCGACGTGGGGGACACCGGATTGATCACATTCAAGAATCGCTGGGGAGCGACGCGGTCGGAACTAACCTATTCCAGATACGCTTCCTCACCGGATCCGAAATGCCAATTTCGGGCAGTTGTTCCGAATTGGAAAATGGGAATCGCGCGAACGATGATCCCGTACTTACCGGACCGCATTTTCACTGCGATTGGCACGCTTCTTTACAAGCATGTCGGGTAGCAGACCGCCCAACCGTGGTCCTCGCACATCTGGTGTTAGGGATTGCGAAGGCGCCTACGGCACAACGGCCGTGGCTTCGTTGGAGAACAGGCTTTCGACTCCGGAGGAGTTCACCGCCGTCACCGCATAGATATACGTCTGCCCGCTCAGGATCGTGATATCGGTGTAATCCAGAGTGGTGCTGGGGATCAGCGTGGAGTTCAGCTTCGTAAAAGGCCCGCCGGTCACAGTCCCGCGATAAACATTGTAGCCGGCGACAACTGAAGTGCTGGCGGTCCACGTGAGACTAACCGAGGTGGAAGGGGGAGGAGGAGGAGGAGGGGGTGGAGGGGGAGCGGAAACTGTAATGCTAAGTGCTTTTATAGCTGTCTGGAAATTTGTATCCGTTACCTGAACGGTAAAGTTGCTCGTGCCGGTGCTCGTAGGCGTGCCGGAGATCACCCCGGTGCTGGCTCCCAGCGTCAGCCCGGCCGGGAGAGCGCCTGCACTGATCACCCAAGAATACGGTGTTTGGCCGCCCGTGGCCGCCAGGGGGGGCGCGCTGTAGGGCGCGTTCTGTGTTCCATTCGGTAACGAAGTGGTCGTTATGACAGGGACATTGGGCGCATTGACGGTAATGCTGAGCGCCTTGGTGTCCGTCTGGGAATTGGCATCGGTCACCCGGACGGTGAAGTTGCTCGTGCCGATGGTCGTAGGCGTGCCGGAAATCACTCCTGAGCCAACTCCCAGCGTCAGCCCGGCCGGGAGCGTTCCTGCACTGATCACCCAAGAATACGGTGTTTGACCACCCGTCGCCACCACGCTGGCGTTGTAGGGACTATTGCTTGTTCCAGCCGGTAACGAGGTGGTTGTGACGGCAAGGGGCAGATTGATGGTGATGCTAAGAGCCTTGGTGTTCGTCTGGGTGTTGCCATCGGTTACGCGCACGCTGAAACTACTCGTGCCGGTGCTCGCAGGCGTGCCGGAAATCACTCCTGTGCTGGCGGCCAGCGTCAAGCCAGCCGGGAGAGTTCCTGCACTGATTGCCCAAGAATAAGGTGTTTGGCCGCCCGCTGCCGCCATGGTCGCGTTGTAGAGCGTGCTCTGAGTGCCCGCTGGCAATGAATTGGTAACAATAGTAGGTGTCGCCGTTGGCTGGGTCACCGTGATGCTGAGCGCTGTAGCGTCACCTTGGGAATTGCCATCGGTCACCCGCACAGTGAAGGCACTCGTGCCGACGCTCGTCGGCGTGCCGGAAATCACTCCTGTGCTGGCAGCCAGCGTCAGGCCGGCCGGGAGAGTTCCTTCACTAATTGACCACGAATAGGGTGTTTGGCCGCCCGTTACCATCAAGGGCGCGCTATAGGGCGCGCTCTGAATGCCTTCTGGTAAGGAATTGGTTACAATGACAGGCGCTGGCGTCGCTTGAACCACCACAAGACTGAACGACTTGGTGTTCGTCTGGCCATTGGAATCGGTCACCCCTACGGTGAAGGCACTCGCACCGGTGCTCGTGGGCGTGCCGGAAATCACTCCTGTGCTGGCGGCCAGCGTCAGGCCAGCCGGGAGAGTTCCTTCAATGATAGACCACGAATAGGGGGCTTGGCCGCCCGTTGCTGCCAAGGGGGCATTATATAGCGCGCTCTGAGTGCCCGCTGGCAATGAATTGGTAACAATGGAAAGCGGTGTTACCTGAACCACCGTGAGGCTGAGCGCCTTGGGCCCGGTCTGGGAATTGGCATCAGCCACCCGCACGGCGAAGCTGCTCGTGGCGGGGCTCGTGGGCGTGCCGGAGATCACCCCTGTGCTCGCGCCCAGCGTAAGCCCGGCAGGGAGACTCCCCGTGCTGAGCGACCAAGTGTAGGGAGTTTGGCCGCCCGTTGCGACCAAAGCCAGGTCATACGGCGTGTTCTGTCTGCCTTCCGGCAACGAATCGGTGACGATGCCCAGGGCAGGTGGGGTCGTTGCTGGAACTGCCGTGATGCTGAGTGCCGCTGTGTCGGCCTTGGCATTGACATCGGTCACCCGCACGGTGAAGATCCGGGTGCCGGTGCCTGTGACGGTCCCGGAAATCACTCCTGTGCTGGCGACCAGCGTCAGCCCTTCCGGGAGAGTTCCTGCAATGGTTGACCACGAATAGGGACTTAGGCCACCCTCTGCCGTCAAGGTCGCGCTATAGGAGTTTCCCTGCCTGCCTGCAGGCAACGAATGGGTCGTAATGGTTGGCTGGAACGTGGAATTCCCGAACATCGGAATCACGACTCCAACAATGGCATCGCTATAGATGGCAAACCTCGCTGCAGCGCCGCCGGGCCCTGTGGGAAGGAAGGTCAGGGAGAAGGTGGTGCTTTGACCCGGCTCCAACCTCAGCGGAAGACTCAGATCGCTGGCACTGAACACCGGTGTGGAAGTGATCATCTCAGTGTGAGTCATCGTCAAGCCGGCCGTTCCCACATTGGTGATAGTCACTGATCGTGTGCTGCTCGTGTTAACAGGCACATCTCCGAAACTGATAAAGTCGGGGGTGGCGATCAGGGGATTCTCCGCGACGGCGATCGTGACTGTATTGCTTTGTCTTCCGCCAATGCTCAGGAACATCGGGACGTCATTGCCCATGCGAACATTCACGGGCACCATCGCATTGATCTGATTCAGTCCCACACAGCAAACCGCCAATCCCGAGAATTGGACATCGGCCGGTAGGTTATCAATGGTGACGGTTGGTTTTGTAAGTGTAGTAGTGGTTCCTCTAGGCAATGCGCCGGTCGGCACAGCCGGCGTCACCTGGCCGAGCCCTGTGGCATAAATTATGACTACCTCTCCCGGGCGAGCGGGATTGCCGGCATTCACCAGACTGCCATCCGAGTGGGTAATGGTACCTGAGCCCTTGCCGTCCTGGCTGGCAGTGAAAATTCCGGGAGCAAAGGGGTCTATCGAGATGTCTCGCGGAGCACTTGTTTGACCGCCAACCGTTACCCGGATCGAGGCGGAGGTTCCCGGCAAGTCGGTTGGTATCTGAATTCCCAGTTGTACCGGGGTGGCATAGAAAATCGGCACGGCCAACCCGTTGACAGTGATCTGTGCCCCGCTCATGGTCGTCTTCAGCTTCCCGGCTTCGAATTCCGGATTGCAGGACGGAGGCACGCAGGAGGTTCCATCCGTCAAGTTGGATCCGAAGACGGCGACTATCGTGCCGGGTGCCACACTGGTAGAGACCAGGTTATAGCTCGCATTATTCACGACCCCGCCAACACTCACGGAGGGAACAGCAGCAGAGCCTTCCCCGCGCATCCACTGTGCCAACAGGCCCGCGCACAGTATCGCGACCAGAAGAACCGACCATCGGAGAATACGATTTCCTCGAACCATCACAAAGATACCCACAGGGAAGGTGACCAGCCCATCTAATGGTATCACATCTGCGCCAGTGTCGCTTACCAAAATCCCCAGCAGGTCACGAGCGGGAATTCCCAAACTCAACCTGCCATCGGCTCCAGATGCTTTCTCCGTCGCCGACCGAGTCAAGCGTGCCGGATCCGACGCAAGCTTGCGAGGCACGCCCGGGCAATGGCGCGCCGGTATAAGAGAACGCCGACAATGGTCCCGGACGTATTTGTGACGAGGTCCGTCAAATCAGAATCCCGGGTCGGGAGGTAGACCTGAAGGAGTTCAATTGTCAGGCTGACTGCGGCACCCACGAAAATGGCTGCGAGGGCTGCCCGCCTGGTATGTGCGGACGACAAGTAAGCGCAAACAAAGAATCCGAGAGGTATGAAAGCACCTACGTTGAGGAAAACATCCTCCCAAAAGTTCAAGCGAACAAAATCCTTACCCCGGGGCCGGGCCAGGACAGGTTTCCGCAAGATTCCAAAATGATTTGGAATGTTGAGATCGCCCCCGGACCCTGCACGGTTATGAACGACGTTCCCAGTGTGTTCCTCGAATAAATAGAGGGCGATTATATCTCTAGTCGCCACACTCGCCGGCCGGCCGCCCTGCATCCATTGGAGATAGTTTTGAGCGACTTGCGTTTCGCTAAGTTCTCGATCGTAAAGGGCGAGGCCCAGCAAATTACCGCGCCAGGATTCATTTCCCACCGGCGAAGTGCCGATAACGAGTTGGCCAGCGATGTCATTCTTTGTAAGCTTGAAGCGCGGCGAGCTCTTGACCATACGTCCATCAATGTAAACTGCGGTCGCATGGGGACCAGTCGTAACGGTAATTAACACAGACTTCTCACGGCGGAATACGTGATCGATCTCCATCGCCGCGTTTCCTGGAGGACGCTGGTGGTCCGCCATGTTACGCAGAATCAGCAAGCTGTCCAAATATTGCTGGAGCTCCAAGCGAAGGGGATTTTCGGGCGTGGAGAATGCAAGGAGGGTTTGGGTTCCATAATCAATGGCGGGTTGCAGCCAGACTTCAAAGCTGCAGGACCCTTCGCCTTGTGAACCCAAGAGTTGGAAAGGGCTGGATACCCCAATCGTGCCGTAATCACCGAAGCGCAGACCGTTCCTGCTTGTCAGCCAGCTCACTTCATTGGGAGGGTAAGGATCGAATGGCCACAGTCCCGCCACGAACATACCAAGGAGAATGCATATGGAGATGACGGCAAAGGACCTCTGCATTACCGCCTAACTACTACATCGCCGATGAATTGGGGGATGACGATTCTCAAGTCGCTCCCAGACGGATCACGCCGGCGCAGACAATCTTCTTGTGCGTGTCCAGCCCGGCGCAGAGCGCATGAACTAATTGCCTGGTTCCTTCCTTTCCGAGCTGCGCCGAAGGAAGTAGCTTTCAACGATTCCTGGGCACCCTCCGCTTCAGCTAACTATTGTTATAGCAGATAGTTATGCCCCCCAAAGCATTGGCTTTGTTTCGCAAAAACTTAATTCTGGCTCGAGACCTCCAGGTTCATCGGCGGAGGGATAAGCTCGCCTTTCCTCATCCGTTGTAATCGTTCCAGTTGATTCATGGCTCGATAGAGCTGCCGTTCGATCGTCGTCTCATAGCGAAGAATTTTATCCACCGCTTCCTTCGAGGGAAGACTCAGCATGGCAAGTTTGGAATCAAGCTCCAGGTGTTCTCTCTCCCGGGCTTGGGAGTACATCTCCTCCAGTTTCCGCCTCTCCTCATCCAGAATTTCCAGAATTTGTTTCTTCTGTTTCTTGGCGGTTTCGGCAGTGCCTTCGGGTTCCGTCTTGCCAGGCTCGCCGGGCGCCACTGGGGCCACAGACAAGCAGCGATTCGCAACGCTGCCTTCTTGCTGTCCGAAATATTTCACTAACTCGCCATATCCGGCTCCGGTCAAACGGCCCAGGGTGGCCACCTCCTGGCGGACCTCCTCCAGGATTTCCAGCAGCATCGAAAGCCCGAAGGAATTGTCCCGGAGACGGAAGCGGAGGAGCAACGATTCGGAGTACTTTGCCCCACCAGCGTGACTAGCCAAGGCCTCAAAATACTTGTCCTGCGCTCTGTCCAAATCCTTCCGTATTTCGCCAATTTCAGAGCGCAAGGCGCGCCGGAGCCTCCAGTAGCATATGGCGATCTTCTCCACCAGCATCTCTTCCAGAACACCCTCTGGCTGGAGATCTTCGCGGAGCTGCGCCATCAAGTTTCTAAATTCGGATCTGCGCTCCTTCCCATCGCCCGCTTGGATTACCACCTCCTTAGCGAGCAGCCCGTGCTTGAGCGCATTCCGGCGGACAGCCCTCTTGCCCCCGCGTGTATTGGGTCCCGTCGACAGCAGGGCATTCCCGCGGTTGGCTTCCACTTGACTCGGCGAGATTGCCTTTTCTTCGGACTCCATGTTGTTACCTCTTTTCAGGCGAGCCCAATAGGCGTGCGCAAGCCGGGCGCACCCACCTTCTCCTTTTCTTCGCCATCCGATCATAGCAAATAATTAGCGAATACGCAAAAACTTTTCCCATACGCTGACTCCAAGTCCACGGCCGCTCGGCCCTATTCGCGGATGGGGCCGATTTCAGAACGAATTCCTTCTCGCCTGCACAGTTTTCGTGCGGGGAGCAGTGAACGCGATGGGAACCGCCTGTGCGCGGAGCGTTCACTACTGGATGCCTTAACTTCGTTTTTCGAGAGCTGCGCAACAGCAACCAACTCAATCTATGCTGGGGGGGGGGCACGAACTATTTTCCATCTCGAATCTGCCGAAGGTTTCGGTCGTAATGGAATCCACCAATTCGAGATAGTCATTTTTCCTCACTTCCCAATTATGGCGATGAGCATATTCGTAGCCTCCCGCGACCAAGGCTTCCCGCACCGTTCTATCCTGGATGACGACCAGCATTGCATCTGCCATAGCCTGACTGTCGCCGGATGGGAAAAAGCGGACGCTCTTGTCATCAAAATAGAAAGTATCGATCTTCGTCCGGGAAGCCACAACAGGAACGCCTTGCGACATGAATTCCATGATCTTTGTGCTATACGCTTCGTTTCCGAACGAGTCAGCCCGCTTCGGGACAACTCCGAGGTCCGCATTCGAAATCACACTTGCAATTCCTTCGAGGGATAGGCTATCAAAGAATTGGACCTTTCCGTTGAGGCCAAGCTGGTTAGCCATCTGGACCAAATCCGCCTTCATGCTGCCCCCGCCATATATGTGAAATTCCGCATTCGGAATGGTGTCCTTGATGCGGGCGAAGGCTTCGATGGCGATGTCCAGTCCCTGATGCCACTGGAACGTCCCCGGAAACAAAATGATCACTCTGCCGTCTGTTCTGGTCCGGAGGCGGGGGTAGAAAATCGCGGGATCAACATGATTCAGAAAAACCGAGCATCTTTCCTCCGCGACAGAGCGCGCGGTCAATCGTTCCCGCCAAAGATCGTTGGAGACAATCACGTGATCTGCGAATGCCGCAGACCGTCTCTCGACCTTTCCCAGCAATCCGACGGAAAAGCTGTCCGGCTTGGTTCCGAACTTACTTGCGTAGAGCTCCGGCACAATGTCGTGGATATCCAGGATCACTTTTGCCCCTGTCCATTTTGGATACCACGCGGCAAACACCAGACAATCCGGGACATTGTGGACGTGAATCAGATCGTATCGGAGCCTGTGATGCCGGCGCGTGAGCAAGACGGAGGAAGTAATATGAAAACGCAGCAGGCGCCACACGTAGGCCCACATGTGCCGTTCGTTGCGCTCCCGGCGCTGGATTCGAT
>Ga0209343_10002812_pt1 | contig 22291 bp, 15 predicted proteins | sample RifCSPlowO2_02_FD_184026 | JGI IMG/M metagenome (GOLD analysis project Ga0209343, IMG submission 184026) | Groundwater microbial communities from Rifle, Colorado - Rifle CSP2_plank lowO2_0.2 (SPAdes) (version 2) | ecosystem: Environmental > Aquatic > Deep subsurface > Groundwater | place... | reverse complement strand
TCCGGGTATTATTTCTGCATCAAGCGCGGTGTCCAATGGAGAGAGAGTTTCTCAGGGCACGGGTGATCGCCCGATCATGTGGGGTTGCAGCCGACGGCGGCCGGTGCCATCATGAGCCGCCGCGGCTCAGCGCTGACGTTGAGCTGGCGGAAAGATATCGTGCTGATGACGACACGCCAGGCTCTCTCCTTTATTCGCAAACACGGTGTTGTACTCGAGGCCGCGCGAGGGCCACGCCCGTCACTGGTTGAGGATCGCTGGTGAGCCAGTTCCAGGTAGTTGGTGGCTCAGCTCATGTTTTGATCCTCGAAGCACAGCCAATGCCCCTCGTGCGCGAGCAGCCACCTCTTGCGGTCGAGGCCGCCTCCGTACCCGGTGAGACTGCCGTTCGATCCGATCACGCGGTGACACGGCACGATCACGGCGACGGGATTCGCGCCATTCGCGGCGCCGACCGCACGCACGGCCGACGGCGATCCGATCGTGCGCGCGATGGCCGCGTACGACGTCGTCGTGCCCGCGCGAACCGAACGCAGGGCCTCCCAGACGCGCCGCTGGAACGGCGTGCCATGCATCTCCACCTCGACGCCGTCGAGCGCGCCGAGTCTGCCCGTAAAATACGCGTGCAGGGCGGCGACCGCACCGCCGGGATCGGGGGCCTCCGCGATCGGATCACCGGGATACCAGTGTTCGAGCATCCGCCGCGCGTTCACGCGGCCCTCGAACTCCAGCAGGCAGACGCGGCTGCCATGAGCAGCGATGCTCAAGGCGCCGATTGGGGATTTGAAGGTCGTCATGTAGACCATATCGTGGCTCGCAGCTCGCAGCTCGTGGCTCGCAGCTCGTAACTACCGGACGGTAATCGATGCGCGCGCCGTCCGGCCGCTGAGATCGCGGGCCACGAAATGGTGCGCACCTGCGGTGAGCGGCCAGCTCAGGGCCTTCGCTGACTCGATGGTGCCCACCTCGCGATCGTCCACGAACCAGGTGATCGCGCCGGGCTCGGCGGTGACCACGCGCATCGCGAGCGCCTGGAACTCGCGGCGCAGTGTCGGATCGATCAAGTACGTCGCGCCGTCGGGCGGGCTCACGACCGCGAGCGCGGCGCGGCGGGACGGGGCTGGCCCCGTCGCACCCCGCGGTCGATCGACCGCCTGACGGGCGCCGGGCATGAGCCCCGCGCTTCGCGCCCATTGATGATATTCCGGTGGCCAGAAAACGAGCAGCCCTTCCTCCGCGAGGTGATGCCAGCTGCACGGCATCAGCGTGGCGCCGGCCGCGATCCACTCGCGCGTGCGAGTCGGACACCAGGGGTTTGCCGCCATGCCCGACAGCGCGCAGATCTCGCGCGAGGTCACACCGTCCGATGTCTCGGGCGCAGCCACGATGGCCTCGCCGTCCGCGGCCGGAGCCATGCCGGCCCTGCGCTCGGCCGCGAGCATCACCGCGTGAAAAATGGGACCGGCGCCGGTGACCCCGGTCGAGTCCCTCAGCGGCGCACGATCGAAGTTGCCGACCCACACGCCGACCGTGACGTCGCGCGAGTACCCCACGGTCCAGTTGTCGTGGTACGCCTGCGACGTGCCGGTCTTCACGGCAACGGGAAACGGGAATTCGAGACTGCCCCCGCGGCCGAAGATGAACTCGCGCGCGTCAGGATCCGAGAGAATGTCGGTGATCCAGAACGATGTGCGCCGCGACACGATCGGGCGGCGCGGCCGTGCGGTGGACGGCACGTTCGCGAGCCACGTCGGCGCGATCCATTCGCCGCCCCTGGCGAACGCCGAGTACGCGGCCACCATTTCGTCCAGCCGCACCTCGGCGTTCCCGAGTGTGACGCCCAGACCGTAATACGACGCCGTCCTGTCGAACGTCGTCAGGCCCGCCCGCATCAGGAAGCGCAGCAGCTTCGGCACGCCGATGGAGGACGCGAGCGCGACGGCCGGGACATTCTCGGAGCCTGCGAGGGCGCGGCGCGCGAGCAGCGGTCCGCGATAGCGTCCATCGTAGTTGCGCGGACTGTAGAGCACGCCCGGTTCGGCGGTGGGAAAGTGCGATGGCACGTCGGCGAGGACGGTAGCCGGACCGAGTCCCTCCTCGAACGCCAGCGCATAAGTGAACGGCTTCAGAGCGGACCCGGGCTGGCGCGGCGTCACCGGGCCGTTAATCGTCCCGCCGTGCGCCGCATCGGCGTAGTCGCCCGATCCTTCCCACGCCCGCCACTCCGCGGTGCGGTTGTCGAGCACGATCACCGCGACGTTTGCCGCGCCGTGGCGATCGAGCTCGGGCCGGAAGCCCCTGATGATCCCGCCGATATCCGCCTGCAGATTGGCATCGAGAGTCGTCTCGATCCGCGCGGGACGAGAGTCCCCCGCCCCGGCGAGGACCATCTCCACGAAATGCGGCGCGCTGAACGGCGACTGCGCTCGCGCGAACACCAGCTCCTCGGCCCGCGCCTCCGCCGCCTGTGCCCGCGTCAGCATGGCCGCGGCGGCCATCCTTCCCAGCACGCCTCGCTGACGGACGATCGCCGCCTGGCGATTCCGGTACGGATTGAAACCGGAGGGACGCTGGGGAAGGCCCGCGAGGAACGCCGCCTGCGCCGGCGTCAGCATCGACGCCGTGCGGCCGAAGTACGCGCGGCTGGCCCGCTCGGCGCCGACCACCTGGCCGCCGTACGAGGCAAGGTTCAGGTACATCGCCAGGATCTCGCGCTTCGAGTGGCGATGCTCCAGCCGCAGGGCGAGCACCGCCTCGCGCACCTTCGCGCCGAGCCCGCGCCGGCGCCGGGGCTCACGCCGTGTCAGCAGCAGCTTCGCGACCTGCTGCGAAATCGTCGAGCCGCCCTCGACGACGCGCCTGGCGCGGAGGTTGTGGGCGAATGCGCGCGCAATCGCGAGGAGGTCAACGCCGCGATGCGACCAGAAGCGGTGATCTTCCGCCGCGACGGTCGCGTCCACGAGCGGCTGCGGCAGTTGGTCGGCCCGAAGCGTCACGTTGCGGGTTCCGTCCCCGGAGAGCGCTTCGTACAACGGGACGCCGTGGCGATCGACAACGACCGATGAGGGCGCGCCTTCGGCCCCCAGGTCAGATGGAACGGGACCGAGACGTATCCAGAGCGCGAACGCGAGACAAAGCGCCGCGCCACCGAGCACCACGGCGCGCCGCCCCGTCAGGATCGAACGAAGGAACCGCATGGCCTTCCCGCCTACCGCCTGATCTCGATCACCGCGGTCGCGGTGCGGCCGAAGACTTCCGGCTCGTACATCTCTTCCGCGCGCGCCGGCGCCGTCCTGAAGGTCCCGGCCGTGGTCGCGCGCGCGATGTAACTGAAGGTATGCACGCCTTCGCTGAGCCGCGTGGCAAAGAGCTGGATGCGATCGTCGTGGCGCTCGACGTGGTCGAACTCGCCCCGCCTCCACCAAGCCGTCCAGTCGTGGTCGACGTCGCCCTGATCGTCCTGCCGTGCCGCGAGCGACCGTGCGGTGGTTGCGAACCAGGACTCGACCGGCTCGAAACCGGCCGGCAACGGATCGGTGACGGCGACGAACCGCCGCTCCTTGGTGAGACGGAAGGTCAGCGTGACGCGCACGAGATCGCCTGCCTTGTAGGCGGTCGTCGCCGGCTTGCTGCCGGTCTCCACGTACGGCGCGTACGACCGCTCGATGTTGAACCCGGCATCGAGCCTCTGCTGGAACAACTGGTCAGCCGCGTAGCGAAGACGCGCCGTGTAGAAGAGCGTCCCGGCGCCATCGCGCGTGAACGTGAGCGGGACGGCGGTGCCGGGCTGGCCCTTCGCGAGCACCTGCGGCATCGCGACATCCTTCGAGGACGACACCGTGGAGCGCCCCTTGAACTGCTCGCGCGCGAGCTCGTCGGCGCCAAGCGTCACGACGGCGCGGAAGTCGGGGACCACCGATTCGTACTTGCGGTAGTACGCCACGAGCGATTCCATCGCGTGCGCGTTCTCCTGCGTGTTGCCCCACCGCCCGTCCTTGCGCACCACCATCATCCATCGCACGAGCTGGCGGAGTGGCGCCTCGGCGGCCCCCGCCTTCACGAGCGAGTTCAGCACGATGGCGGTCGAGCGGACGTTCGAGTTCCAGAACCAGAGCAGGTACGGATCGGCGAGCTCCTCGACGTGCGCGCTGCCCCCTTCCGGCAGGATCGCATTCATCATCCGGCGCCGCAGATCGGCGGTGCGTGCACCGGTCGTTTCGTTCTTCGCGACGAGCGCGTCGTGCAGGTACGCGAGGGCGAAGACAGGCATGCGCTCGCGGTAGCCGTAAAGGCGATTGATGTTGGAGTCCTGGTTGCGCCCGCCTTCGACCAGCACTTTCACGGCGAAGGACTGCCACGCCGTGTAAGACGGCCACCAGCTCTCGTTGGTGGGCGGGGGCTCGGCGAGCTTCCGCTCGAGATATGTGTAGGCGCGGTCGCGCATGCCTCGGTCGACTTCGTACTTCAGGTCGCTCCCGACCTTGAAGACGTGCAGCAGGTACGACGTCAGGTACGGGGACGTGAACCGGCATTCGCCCGGCCAGTACGTAAAGCCGCCGTTCCCGCACTGGAAGCGCTCCAGCTCCTTCATCGTCCGCTGCACCGCGGGCCGCATCTTCGACGTATCCATCCCGGGCAGCGAGAAGGCGTCGCCGAGATCGGCGGCGAGGAGCAGCGCGAGGGCTCGGGATCCTTTCTGTTCCGCGCAGCCGTAGGGGTACTCGACGAGATACCGCGCACCTTCACCCAGTCCGACCATTGCCGTGGAGGCGATTTCCACGTGCAGGCCGCCGAACCCGGGCACGACGGACTTCGGCAGGGTCACCGTCTCGGTCGCCGTCGGGTTCCCCTCGCCCGCCTCGCCGTAGGCCGCGACGGTCTCCGGCGACGCGAGCACCTCAACGGGAATCACATCCTCGAAGGCATCGGTTTCGCCGCCGATCTTCACCGTCATCTGCACGCGCGCGCGGCCGATCGCCTTCGCGGCCCCGGCGAAGCGGGCCTCGACCGCGCCGCCGGCCGGCACCCGCAGGGACTGCTGCGTGAGGGTGCCGAGATCGAGGATGGACGGATCGAGACTCTTGATGGTGACGACGGCCGTGCCGGCGGCCGGCAACTGGCTCGTGACGACCGCGCCGAAATGCGCGGTGTCCCCCACCGCCAGGAACCGCGGATAGGTCGGCTTCAGCGTCAGCGGCTTGTTGATCCGCACCTCGCTGTCGCCCGACCCGAACCGCGACGAGCGATCCGCGGCGACGGCCATGATCCGGTACGTCGTCAGCGACTCGGGCAGCTTCACGTCCACGCTGGCGCGCCCTTGCGCGTCGGTCGTGACCGAGCCCAGCCAGAAGGCCAGCACGCGGAAGTCCTTGCGCAGCGTGCCGGCCCCGGCCTCGGCTCCACCGCCGCCGCCGATGGTCTGGCCCTTCTGCGTCAGCACACGCCGCGACACGATGCGCTGGCGGCTGTCCTCATTGAGTACCTGGAGCGCCTTCTCGACGTACACGGATCCCAGAACGTCAGGCGTGCGGTACGCGGTCAACGACAGCACGCCGTAGTCGACCGCCCACAGCGTGACTTCACCCGCGGTCCCGCGCCCCTGCGTGTCCTTGACCTGGACTGCGACCGTCGCGGTGTTGGCGGGCCGGTATTCCTGCTTGTTGGCCGACACCGCCACACTCAGCCGCTTGGTGGCATCCTCGATCTTCAGCTCGACGTACCCCAGCCGGAACGAGGGTTTTCCCGGATCGCTGTTCTCCGCGTCCGCTTCAGCGACCTTGGTCCGTCCTTTGACGAGGAGCACCGACACGAAGAGGTTCGGGATGTCGTTTTCCGTGATCGGCACGGTGATCGACTGCTGTGTCGAGGTCAGCGCGAACTGCCGGTGGCTGCGGACGCCCTCACGCTCGGTGGTCAGGAGCGCGGTCGCCTGTTCCCAGGGCGACTGGATCATGATGCGCGCCGACTCGCCGGGCTTGTACGTCTTGCGCTCCGGTACGAGGTCGATGCGGTTGTGATCGTACCGCGCCCACGCCGTGTAGCCATCGCCCAGCACGTAGAACGTCGTTCGCGTGACCGCCCGCCGCCCATCGCCGGTCGTGCCGGTCGCCTCCAGGATGAAGTACCCGCCGCTCGCGAACGGGATGTCGAGCGGAACCGGATCGGCGGCTGTGGTGACCGTCCACTTGCCCGCGGGAACCTCCTTGCGCTCCGTGTCCCACGTATAGAATCCGTTGCCTTCCGCTCGGCGGACGCTGGTCCATTGCACCTGGGTCAAGGTCACGGTGACGGGGACGCCGCTGACCGGCGCCGCGTCCAGGCCGACCGCGACCACTTCCGTTTTCAGACCGGTCTTCTGCTGAAGGAAGTACGACGACGGGCGCCGGAGGCCGACATACCAGGGTGCGGGGTGGACGGTGATCTCCGCGCGGTTCGCGATGTGCTGGCGGGACACGTCCTCGACGTCCCCTTCGAGCGCGTACCTATACGGCACGCCGGCGTCGCGAACCGTTTCGAGGGTGAGCGTGAGATCGCCGGTCTTCGCGAGCGTGCCTTCCTCGCTGCGGATGTCGCCGGCTGGCACGTCGCGGTCATCCGCCCACCCCACGAACACCCACCGGTCGTCCGTGAACTTGTTCTTGATGACGGCCGGCGCGTCGTAGCCCGGCGATTTCGAGTACTTCCAGCTGACCGGACGCACGCCCATCGGAGCGCCGAACAGGTATCTGGCAGTGACGGCGCCCTTGAGCGGATCGCCGGCAATCGCCGGCGCGCCGGTCAGCGAGACGTCGACGCGGAAGTCCGGGCGCCGATACGCGGCGACCAGGAACCCCGCGTGCACGGCCTTCTCGTATCTGACGTAGTTGTCCATCGCCGGACTGGAGCCGCCCTCTTCCGGACGGCGCTGTTCCGGCGTCTTCGGCTTCGGCCGATCGCTCTCGAGAATCGCGCGAACGCGGTAGTTGCCGAGCGTGCCGTCCTCGGGCAGCGTCATCGTCCACTCCGCGCTGCTCCACGCGCTCAGCTTGACGGTGCGCTCGTCGACGAGACGGTCCTGCGTGTCACGCACGCTGACGATGACCGGCGTGCCCGGTGCCAGCAGGCGGATTCCGGAGGCGGCGTTGTGCCGCAGGATCGCCTTGAAGTGCACCTCTTCGCCGAGCCGGTAGACGCCGCGATCGGTGAAGACGCTGCCGCGCAGCATCGGCGACGCCTCGTTGAGATTCAGGCCGGTGCCGAACTCCCAGGGACTGATGCCCTCGTTCCAGTTGCTGCCGGCGTAAGCGACGTCGCCGTCCTTTTCCGCCATCACGATGAAAGCAAAGCGCCACCAGTCGTCGGGATCGCGCAGCGCGGTATCGGGCGCAATCGCCACGCCGTCGGCGCCCGTCGTTCCACGCCAGAACGCGCTGCTGTCCGGCTTGACGATCGACACGGCGGCCCCCGGAACCGGCGCGCCCGTGTCGAGTCGCGTCACGAACACCAGCGTGTTCTGGGGGCTGTCCTTGATCGAAATGCCGAGGTTCGTGACCTGCACGATGGAGGCACGCGTGCGGTTCTTCTCCGCCTCGTCCTGGCGATGCGCGCGTGCGATTGCTTCCCCCTCCCGCACGGCCGCCCACACGAGACCGGTGCCGTCAGGGTCCAGCGCCTTCGACATGTCGAGGCCATGCGACTGGATCAGGTCAGGCGTCACGCCGAGCCCCCGGTTCACCCCGGCTCCCTCGGGCGATTGATTGAAGCCGTGGTCCTGGAGCGTAATGAGGGTGCGCATCAGATCGGACGGCCGGATGGCGACCGCCCACTGCGTGACATCGCGGAAGTTGCGTGAGTAGAACGGCAGCGTCGCGCCGCCATCCTTTTCCCACACGCCGTGCCCGTCGCCGAAGCTCGTGAACGCGCGCTTGTGCCAGGTCTCGACGATGCCGACCCACGGGTACCCGAGCACTTGTCCGTCCGCCGCTTTCAGATCGGCACGCGCAGTAACTGCGTACTTGCGGACCGGCGGCTGCGGGTCGAAGCCTGCGTCCTCGAGTGTCAGCTCGCTGCTCGCGTCGAGCGCCCCTTCTTCGCGCGCGCGCGGCGTCTGCGGCTTGCGCACCGGCTGCCGGCCGGGTCCCGTAATGTCGGTGGCGCTGACAGCGGCCGCGAAATCAGTGACCTTCACCGCGGTCCGCAGGTGGACGGGGTTCCAGAACTCCGGCTCGCATTCCGCGCGGCAGTCGAAGCCGTCGATGAAGAACGCGCGCCCGGACTGGATCGTGTAGCTCTGCAGTTTGCCCGGTGTCGCGTTGCCACCCATGGAACGCACGGTTTCGTCGATGTCGAGTTTCACCCAGCTCTCGGGCGCGACCGGCGCCCCTGTCTCGAGTACGACGAGATCGCGGGACGGCGGATAGGTCTTCTTGTCCCAATCCGCGGTCACCTTCAGTTCAACGGGAGTCGTCGCGGACGCAATGGCGCGCGTCGCGTTCACCTTCGCGTTGAACCGATCGAGTCCCTGCGGATCGATTGTCCTGATGCGGGCCTGTTCTTCCGGCGTGAACGCGGGAGGCGCCCACTCGTGCGGCTGAAGGGCCGCCTCGAGATGCGCCGCGATGTCTGCCGGCCGGACCGGCTGGTTGAAGCGCAGGAGGACGACCATCCGGCCCGAGACGGTGCCGCCGCGGCGGTACCACTGCGTCTGGAGCAGGTGAACCGTCGGCGTCGTGAATGAAAACCTGACCGGCTCCGCCAGCTTCCGTCCGCTGACCGCCGTCGCCGACGGGTCGATCGTCACCTGGTACGTCGTGGCATACGGCAGGGGCCGCTTCGGATCCGGCGTGAAGATGAGGATCGTCGTCCCCGACCAGCGGAACGTCCCCTGCAGCGCCGGCGAGATCTTGAAAAACGGCGGCCGTACGCGAGCGGGAATCCGGCCGAGCGTCACCATGGGCTCCGAGAAGACGACACGCACTTCGTCGGCTTCGGCGAGGCTGGCCACTTCTCCCTGGGGGCCGGCGTTCACGATCGTCAGCGGAGCCTGCCCCTGTCGGAAGGTCTGGGCAGCGACGGGCAACGACACGGAGGGCACGATCAGCCACGCGAGGATCGGAACAATGCGCTTCATGATTGGCTCTGGGAATATGGGACGGCGGCCGGACTGAGGCAGCATGCCTGGCTCTGGTGAATTAGACACCAGATCCCGGAGCGTGCCGCAACCCCTTCACGCGTGCGCGCGGCTATGCGGCACGGCGAACAGCGCCGGCACCCGGAGGCGCAGGATCTCGACGGCCCGCTGTCCCGGAGACCCACCCGCCAGCGTGGACGACGAGTAATAGATGATGGAGACGATCGCCAGCGAGGGCCAGAAGCCGGCTCCCACGACGACCGGTCCGGCTGCCGCGAGCGACATGGCGCAGAAGACGTCGAGCGCCGCGGCTATCGCGCGCGGCGCCACCAGGGGCCACAACGCGTCCGCCGGGTCCGTCCTGACGCCGGTTCGCCTGTCACCCTCGGCCGGCAGCAACGTGGGATCGTCGGCCGCCGAGTCGTGTCCGATCAGTTCCCCCTGTGCCTTGATGATGCGGCCGAGCCGCCGGTCCCCCTGCGGGAACAGCCGGCAGAATTCGTCCACCACTTCGTCCGCATCGAGGCCGACGACCCGCGCGTAGTCGCGGACGAAGGCGCGCGCGAAGATCCCGGACGGCCACCGCGAGAAGTCGTTCCGCTCCAGGCCCGCCCAGAGGTCGACGCCGACTTTCGTCGCCGCTTCGAGGGTGTCGAGCGTGATGCCGCGCCGCTCCCGTTCGCTGCGCAACCGTGGTCCAAACGTGTGTCGGTCCGGCATGACAGTTCAAGGAAAACAGCAATTCGCACGCCGAGGGAGAATCCTCGGAATTGCTGGGGGATGGCTGATCCCCGGGTGCCCTCCGCGTACGTTCCTGGACATCGGATCCCAATTTTTGAAACGCCGGCGAGCGCGGTTCCGAACACCGGCCCCTTTGAGATCCCGGCAATCCGCTGACGGAAAACCGGCAGCCGCAGCTACCCGCCAGCGATGGATCTCCGTCAGTAGCTCTAAACCCTAGTAATCACGGCGCTTCTCACTCGACTGGGGCAGGGCGCGCCATTTGCTAAGTCCGGAGCACCATTGGCTTCCGAGTCCGACATGAGCAAAGCGACAGGATTGTTCCTCACCGCACCGGGCCGGGTGGAGCTCCGGGAGTTCGACCTCCGCGAGCCCACCGCCGGGGAGGTGCTCGTCCGCGTGGCCGGGTGCGGCGTCTGCCACACCGACGTGTCGTTCTTCTCCGGCGCGGTCCGGACGCGCCATCCTCTTCCCCTTGTCCTGGGACATGAAATCTCGGGGACGGTCGAAGTTGCGCCGCCCCCCTTCGATGGGCTCCTCGGCCGCCGGGTGCTCATTCCCGCAGTGATCCCATGCGATGGCTGTGCGCTCTGCAAAGCGGGGCGGGACACGGCGTGTTCGCACCAGACGATGCCGGGCAACGACATTCACGGCGGCTTTGCGACCCACGTCACGGTGCCGGGCCGGCATCTCCTCGCCCTGCCCGACGATCTCCGCGGCCACGACCTCGCCGATCTCTCCGTCATCTCGGATGCCGTCACGACCCCGCTCCAGGCCATCCGCCGCGCCTGCGTGCAGGCTGACGACCTCGTCATCGTCATCGGCGTCGGCGGCATCGGCACCTATGCGCTGCAGATCGCGGCCGCTTCGGGCGCGATGACCGCGGCGATCGACATCGACCCGGCGAAGCGCGAGCGCGCGCAGCAGCTCGGGGCGCGATGGGTGTTCGATCCGGCGGCCTCCGACACGCGCGCCATCAAGAAGGCGCTCGCGGCGGACTACGGCGTGAGCACGTCGCGCTGGCGCATTCTCGAGATGAGCGGCACGGCGCGCGGCCAGGAGCTGGCGTGGGGACTCCTCCCGCCGGCCGGGACCCTGGGGGTCATCGGCTTCACCATGGACAAGCCGGACATCCGGCTGTCGAACCTGATGGCGCTCGATGCGACCGCGTTTGGAAGCTGGGGGTGCAGCCCGCGGCTGTACGGCCAGGCGGTCGAGATGGTGCTGTCGGGTGAGGTGAACGTGACGCCGTTTGTCGAGCGGCATCCGCTCGCGGATGGCGGGGCGCTGCTGGCCTCGCCGCATGGCAGCCGCCGGGCGATTCTCGTTCCCTGACAGGCAGGCGCCGAGAAGTCAGGACGGCGCGAGCGACCGTCGCCGAGGTCCGGGGCGGAGCCCGGGTCCAGATTGGATGAGTTTATGGACGTGATGACGCTGAAAGATCATCGTCTCGTGGCGGACACTCGGTACACCGCGATCCGCTACGAGCGGCGGCCCGTGCTCGACAGGACCGGGCAGCCGGTGGAGGGCCTGACGAACGCGTGGATCTGGCTGAACAATCCGGCGCAGTTGAACAGCTATACGACCGAGGCGCTTGCCGAGCTGATCCTGGCGTTCCGCGACGCGTCCTGCGACCGCGGCGTCGTCGCCGTGATTCTGACCGGCGCGGGTGAGCGCGCGTTCTGCACGGGCGGCAATACGAAGGAGTACGCCGAGTACTACGCCGGCCGGCCGCAGGAGTACCGGCAGTACATGCGGCTCTTCAACGATCTGGTCACGGGCATCCTCACGTGCGACAAGCCCGTGATCAACCGCGTCAACGGCATGCGGGTTGGCGGCGGGCAGGAGATCGGGATGGCCTGCGACTTCTCGATCGCCTCCGACATGGCGAACTTCGGCCAGGCGGGCCCGCGGCATGGCTCCGCCCCGGACGGCGGGTCGACCGACTTCCTGCACCTTTTCGTGGGCATCGCGAATGCGATGGAAAGCTGCACGCTCTGCGAACCGTGGTCCGCCTACAAGGCGCAGCGCCTGGGCCTCCTCAATGGCGTCGTCCCTGTGCTTCGGATTGACGGCGCATTCGTGCCGAACCCCGCGGTCGTCACCGACCGGTGGATCGACGAGCGCGGCTCGATTGTCTACGGGGATCTGCTCACCGGCAGCGCGTTCGCCGCGGCGAAGGCGCGGATCGCGTCGGGGCAGATCGATCTCGCGCCGCTGGATCGCGCCGTCGACGCGCTCGCGACGAAGCTGCTCCACACGATGCCCGACTGTCTCGTCAAGACGATCGAAAGCGTCCGCAAGAAGAAGCTCGAGCACTGGCAGCGCAACGCCGAAACGAACCGCGCGTGGCTCGCGCTCAACATGATGACCGAGGCGAAGGCGGGGTTCACCGCGTTCAACGAAGGGACGGCCGGGCGCCGCGAGGTCGATTTCATCGAGTTGCGCCGCCGCCTCGCGCAGGGCTACACGTGGGACGACGAGATGTTCAGCCGCATTCACCCGCGGCAGGATGGATCGTCGGGAGGCCGCGCATGAGCGACACGCCTCTCGTCCGCTCGGAAGCGGCCGGCAACGGCTGGGTGCGGCTGTTCCTCGACAGACCGCCCGCGAACATCTTGACCATGGCGGTCTGTGACGCCCTGCAGTCGGCGCTTGCCGATGCGGTGGTCAGGCCCGGCACGAAGCTGATTTCCATCGAAGGGGCCGGCCCCAATTTCAGCTACGGGGCCAGCGTCGAAGAGCACGCGCCGGATCGCGTCAGGGAGATGCTCCCGGCGTTTCACCGGCTGATCGGCGCGATGCTCGACACGACGTGTCCGACCGCCGCCATCATCCGCGGCCGCTGCCTCGGCGGCGGACTCGAGGTGGCGCTCGCGTGCGACCTGGTGTTCGCCAGCGCCGATGCGCGGCTCGGCGTGCCGGAGATTTCTCTCGGCGTGTTTCCGCCCGCCGCCGCCGCGCTGCTGCCGCTGCGGATCGGCGCGTCGCGGGCGAGCCGCGCGATCCTCACCGGCGAACCGCTGCCCGCGGCCTGGTGGGACGCGGCGGGGCTCGTGGCCGCGACGGCCGCCACCAACGATCTCGACGCGTACGTGCACCACTGGTTCGAGACCTTCATGGCGCCGCGCTCCGCGGTGGCGCTGCGGCATGCGGCGGTCGCCTCGCGCGCGGTCCTGCGAGACCGGGCGCTGCCGGCGCTGCAGAACCTCGAGCGTCAGTACCTGGACGAACTCATGCTCACCCACGATGCGGCAGAGGGTTGCGCCGCCTTCCTGGAGAAGAGAGCCCCTGCGTGGAGGAACGGATGACTGGAATTGATCTCCTGATGGAAGAACACCGCGCCCTCGAGGCCATGCTCGACGCGCTCGAAGCCGCCACAAAGCGTGTGCGCGACGGGGAGAACGTTCCGGCTGGCGCAATCGAGGAGATTTTCAATTTCTGCAAGCGGTTCACCGACGGCTGCCATCACGTCAACGAGGAGCAGATTCTGTTCCCCGCGCTCGCGGCGCACGGATTGACGCCCGACATGACGCCCATGACCGTCCTCGCCGCGCAGCACGAATCCGGGCGGGCGTTCCTGGAGGATCTCCAGAATGCGTACGCGCGGCTTGTCGCGGGGGATGATTCGGTGCGGAAGGAAGTCCACGTCCTCGCGCGCGAGTACGCGGGCATGCTCCGCGAGCACATCGCGATCGAGGATCATTACTTCCGCAGCCCCGCGGCGCAGGCGCTGACGCCGGCCGAGGACGAGCGGCTGCAGACGGCAATCCTCGAGTGCGCGCGCGGCGGCGGCCCGTGCGGACGCCGCGACTTCCTCGACCTGGCGACCCGCCATCGCAACGCGGTGGCCACGTGGTAGCACGGCTCCTGGGGGATTGGGACGCGCTGTCCCTCGACGATCTGCTGGGGCTTGCCCGTGACACCGTGGAGGATCCGGATCTGCCGACCGTCGGGCGGTGGCGCGACCAGGGCGGCAAGGTCGTCGGCCACTTCCAGGTCTACTTTCCCGAGGAGATAGCGCACGCGGCCGGGCTGCTGCCCGTCAAGGTCCGCGGCGCGCAGGTGGAGTCCCGCCAGGCCGACGCGCGGTTCGGGTCGTATCTCTGCTCGATCATCAAGACGTCGCTCGAGCTCGCGCTGAGCGGCCGGCTCCAGCTCGACCTGTTCGTCAGCCACCCGATTTGCGACGCCGCTCGCAACCTCGCGGCGATCTGGGGACGCAACTTCACGTACGGGTCGCGCATCCTCTACCTGCCGCAGAATCCGAACTCGACGGGATCGGCCGCCTACCTTCGCGACGAGTACCAGCGCCTGCGCGGGGACGTCGAAGAGGTTGCCGGCCGCACGATCACCGATGCGGCGCTGCGGGAGTCGATCGCGGTGTTCAACGAGAACCGGCGCCTGATCCGGTGGCTCTACGGGATCCGGCGCGACACGCCGTGGCTTCTCAGCGTGGACGAGTCGTACGCCCTGCTGGCGCTCGGCGGCATCATCACCCGCGAAGAGCACAACGCCCTGCTCCATCGCGCGATCGGACTCATCGAAACGCGCAGCGCCGAGCCGCGCGACCTGCTCCGCGTCGTCTTCGAGGGCGGGTTCTGCGAGCAGCCGCCCCTCGAGCTGCTCCGCACGATTGCCTCCTCGTGCTATGTCGTCGACGACGATCTGCTCATCGGGCTGCGATACCTGCTCGAGGACGTGCCCAGCGGGCGCGACGACGATCCCTGGCTGGCGCTCGCGCGCACGTACCTCGACGCCTCGACCTACACGCCCGTCCAGCACGATCTCCGGAAGCCGAAGGAGCGGATGCTGCTCGAGCGGATCAGGGGATCGCGCGCGCAGGCGGCGATCGTGTCGGCCGCGAAGATGTGCGAGCCCGGGCTCGACGAACAGGTTGCCTATTCCAGGGCGCTCGACGCCGAAGGCCTTTCGTACTTCGTCACCGAGTTCGAGGAACGGATGACGGGGTACGACCACCTGCAGATTCAGCTCGAGACGTTCATCGAAAACGTCATGTTTGCATGAGCGGGGGTTGGGAGTTGGGAATTGGGAGTTGGCAGTTGGCAAGCGTAAGGAGATCGTGAATGGTCCACAACGGAGACGCGCTGGTCGGGCGCGGGCTGGAGGACGGCGCGGCGCTGTTCCGGCAGTGGTTCGCGTCGCTCGACGCGGTGGCCCGGCGGGGCGAGCCGGCGGCCTACGTCTTCGTGATGGGGAGCGTCGCGGAGCTGCTGCGCTCGTTCGATCTGCCGGTGGTCTTCCCGGAGATCAATTCGCTGCAGACGGCCGTCCGCCACGTCGCCCACGAGTACCTGGACGACGCGGAGGATTACGGGTACTCGCCGGACATCTGCGCGTACGTAAAGGCGGATGTCGGCCTGCAGATGCGCGGCGGCGTGCATCCCGCGGGCAGAGTGCCCAAGCCCGCGCTCGCGGTGCTGACCAACGCGTGCAACACCTATATCAAGTGGGCGGAGATCTGGGAGCGGATGTATGGGACGCCGGTCGTCACGATCGACGTGCCCGGCACGCGCCGCGCCGGCCTGACGCCGTGGCCCGGCGATCCGGATTTCGAGCGCGATCGCGCCTACGTCGTGCGGCAGTTGACCGAGCTCATCACGGTCTGCGAGCGCGTGACCGGCAGGAAGTTCGACGTGGACAGGCTGCGCGAGAACCTTCGAGGCGCCAACGACCTCACGGCCAGCTTCAAGAAGGTGCTGGATCTGAATCGCAGCCGCCCCGCGCCGTTCAACGCCGTCACGGACGGGACCATTTATCTTGGCGTCGCCAACGGCCTGCGTGGCACACCGGAAGCGGCGAAGTACTTCGCGGATCTCCACGAGGAGATGGCGCACAAGGCCGCCAATCGGATCGGGACGCTCAACGAGGAGCGGTACCGGCTCGCGTTCGTCGGCGTCCCCTGCTATCCGATCTTCCGGCGATTCAACGAGATGTTCTCGGAGTGGGGCGGCACGTTCGTCAGCTCGACCTACTTGTGGTTTGCGTCCGGCGGCGCGGCGCTCGGCTGGCAGTACGAGCTGCAGGATCCGATCGCCAGTCTGGCGGCAGGGCTGCTCGTCGGCGTGCGGCAGGCGATGGACAACATGTTCTTCGCCGACACCGCGCTCGATCAGATGGTGGACGGCTTCGGCCTCGACGGCGTCGTCTTTCACTCGGTGAAGAGCTGCCGCACCGTCTCGACGGGTCTCGCGGATGCGCGGCGGTCGTTTTCGACGCGCCACGACATCCCGAGCCTGTTCCTCGAGTCGGACATGATGGACCGCCGCGTCGTGTCCGAGGCACAGCTCAAGAACCGCGTGGACGCGTTTTTCGAGGGGCTGGCGACGCACAGGGCGGGCCGGGCCTCGTAGACCCGCCACGTCGCAGCTCGTTGCTCGCGGCTCGTTGCTCGCGGCTCGCCTGGCTCGTGGCTCGTGACTCGTGCGTTGGGACTTGGGCTCGGCGAGCTGGGAACTGGAAGCTGGAAGCTGATAGCTGACAGCTGATAGCTGACAGCTGACAGCTGACAGCTGACAGCTAGAGGATCAGAATGGCATACGGCGCAGGGGTGGACGTCGGCTCGACACAGACCAAGGCGATCATCGTCGACGATCACCGCCACATCGTCGGGCGCGCGCTGATCGAGACCGGCGCGAACGTGGTCGTCGCGGCCGAGCGGGCGTTCGAAGCGGCCAAAGTGGACGCCGGCCTCCAGGACATGGAAGTGACGTTCGTGGCGGGCACAGGTTACGGCCGATACCGGATCACGTTCGGCGACATTCAGGTGACCGAGATCAGTTGTCACGGCCGGGGCGCCGTCCACCTCTTCCCGCTGACGCGCGCCGTCGTCGACATGGGCGGGCAGGACACCAAGGCCATTCGCGTCGATGCGACCGGCAACATCATCGACTTCTGCATGAACGACAAGTGCGCCGCGGGCACGGGGCGTTTCCTCGGGGCGGCGGCCGCCGCCCTGGAAATCCCGATCGACGAGCTGGGGCCGACGGCGCTGCGTGGCGAGAAGCCGGTCGCGATCAGCACGACGTGCACCGTGTTCGCCGAGTCCGAAGTGCTGGCGTGGCTCGCGCGCGGGAAGAAGATTGAAGACATCCTCGCCGGCGTGCATCGCTCGACCGTGTCGCGCGCCATGGGCCTCATGCGCCGGGTCGGCATCGAGCGGGAGGTTACCTTCACGGGCGGCGTGTCGAGGAATACCGGGATCGTCGCGGCGCTGAACGAGGCGGTCGGCTTCCCCGTGAACGTCAGCGAGGAATCGCATTTCATGGGCGCGCTCGGCGCCGCGCTCTTCGCGATGGATCACATCCAGGGCAAGCTTCGGCCCGCCGCGCCACGCGAAGCGCCGGACGGCATCAAGGTGCAGTAGACAGGTGCAGTAGGCGCCCGCGGCCCGAGTGAGGCGCCGGAGGGAAGCCCGGCGAAGCCGGGCCGCCGAGCGAGCGCGAGTGGGGGTGGGGCCCCACGAGCAGGTAAAAAATGAGATACGCGGCAGGCGTCGACGTCGGATCGACCTACACCAAGGCGGTGATCCTCACCGAGGACGGGCAGATTGCGGGCAAGGCCATGGCCCGCAGCGGGTTCCGGCTCGCGGAGGCGTCGCAGAACGTCCTGAATCTCGCATTGGCGAACGCCGGCGTTGCGCGCGACGACGTGGCGTATCTGATCGGCACCGGCTACGGCCGGTTCCAGGTGCCGACGCGGAACGTTCAGGTCACGGACCTCACCGCGGCGGCGCGCGGCGCGTCTTTTTTCTTCCCGAAGACGCGCACGGTCCTCGACGTCGGCGGTCAGACTATGAAGGCCAGCCGGCTCGACGAGGCAGGGCGCGTGCGGTCGTTCAGGCTGAACGACAAGTGCGCCGCGGGCACGGGGGCGTTCCTCGAGAAGACCGCGCGGTATCTCGGTTACGGCACCGAAGACATCGGACCGCTCGCGGCGCTCTCGCGCGATCCGGTGCCGATCTCCGGCGTGTGCGCCGTGTTCGCCGAGTCCGAGGTCATCAATCACCTGTCGCTCGGCGCCTCCCCCGCCGACATCATGCAGGGCTCGATCGTATCGCTTGTCGCCAGGTCCGTGCAGCTCCTCAGGCGCGTGCAGATGGAGCCGGAGTTCACGCTCGTCGGCGGCATCCTGCGTTTCCCGTCCATGGTCTCGCTCATCGTCGAGAAGCTCGGCGGGACCGTCAACGTGCTCAAGGACGACATGCCGCAGTACGCGGCCGCTCTCGGCGCCGCCGTACTGGCCCGGCGCCGCGCCTTCGAACAGCCGGTGGTCCGACCAGATCTCGGTGGGAGAAGCGTATGGAGCAGCGCTGCACAATCCTGAACCTGTATCTGAACTGGCTGATCCTGTTCGCGGGCGCCGCGTTTTTCGCGGCGACCGGCAGGTTTTTCTTCCTGGCGGTCTGGATCATCGGCGCGCCGGTGTTCCAGTTGGCTTATATCCGGATCTTCCCGAAGATCTCCAAGGTGATGGGGTACGGCCCGATCGTCGACGAGGCCGCAGGCACGCCTCATCCCGCGCCGATCGATGTCACCTTGTACACAGCGGCCGGCTGTCCCTTCTGTCCCATCATCGAAGAGCGCCTCGAGGCGCTGCGGCAGACGATGGGGTTTCGGCTGACGAGGATTGACGTGACGGCGCGTCCGGATCTCCTGACCGCGAAGAAGATTCGTGCGATTCCCGTCGTCGAGGTCGGCGGGCAGTTGCGGACCGGCAACATGACCAGCCGCGAGCTGGCGGAGCTGATTGGCGGCGCGGCCGTAGCGGCCGGGTAATCGCGTCGGCGCGATGCGTGACCGCGTGAGGCGGCGACGCTCGCAGTCTAGCCGGCGCCTCTGAGGCTCCCTCGGTTTGCACAATTTCCGTTCTGTCAACCAGTTGGGCGCGGTCGGTCGCTTCGTGGCGACTGCGTAACGCTGGTCAGCATATTCACGTTGCCGCAGCCTAATTCGTCGTTCACAATTTCGGTCAAGTGCTAATCTGAGCGCGCTCAGCAGGCTCGGTCGCCTTGTTGAATGCGGCACCGTTTCAGGCAGCGGCCGGAGCCCCAGCCGTCTACTGCAAGACCAAGTTATCCGGACACCGTCAGCGTCTCGTGCGAGAGAGAGGCATGACCGACGACACTCATGACGACGTGGCACGCAGTCGCGCCAAGGTGCAGCAGCGTTTCCCGCAGTTCGTGGAGTTCCTTGAGGCGCAGAACGAGCTCGTCCGTTCTGGCACCTGTCTGCTTACTGGCGATTCGTACGAAAACGACTACCGTCAGTACCTTCGTCTTGTAGGCCACGTCGAGCAAATCTGGGACGCCAGCGTGCTTCTTTTGGCAGCCGGGTTGCCCGCACAAGCGATGTTTCTGGCAATTACGTGTATCGAGGAAACCGGCAAGGTGGGCGTGGCTCGCTTTCAGTTGGCCCTGCGCGAAGTTGCCCGCCACAACGGACACCATCTCCCTTCGTCCTTTAACGTCGGCCGGCGCGGTAGTCCGTTCTACTCGCATCCCCAGAAGCACTTGCTGGCAGCGGGAGCTGGTGCGATCGTGAACAGCAGACTCGACCGCATCGTGGGCCTGCAACGTGTTGTGGGGTTCCTCGACTGCATCAAGGCTGGCTCGCTTGAGGCGTTGCGACAGTCTTGCCTCTATGCTGACATCGGCTCCGAGGGTCCTCGAGTGCCTGGCGAACGGATCGATCGGTCAGAGACAATCTTCTACACTGTCATCGCTGGCGAACTCATGGCCGAGGTGCTCGGTCTTGAGGCGGCCGAATGGGAGAGGCTTGTCGCGAAGGTGCAAGCTTTCGAGCGGGCTGAAGGCCAGTCGTGGGAGTAAGTGCCGGATAACAAGCGAATGGAGCCGACGCGCGCGGGCTTAATCCGCGCGCGGCTCATTCGCAACGTCTAGACCGCACGACCCGAGACGAGCATGACAAAGAAGAACCGGCCAGTTCAGGCATCGACAACGACCAAGACGTACGTGTATTGCCATATCGCAGCTCACAATGCACTGACGCACGCCAAGAGATTGCCAACCGGATCCTTCTATTTCTACATGATGGCGGCAACTTTTTCGGCATTCACGGTTGAGGCGTTTCTTAATCACCTCGGCGAGCGCAGAGTTCCTAGCTGGGCCTCGATCGAGCGTGGACTCGGTCCAAACGAAAAGCTTGTCCTACTTGAGCAGGCGCTTCATCTATCAGTAGATCGAAGTCGGCGCCCATTTCAAACGATCAGCGACATGGTGCGCGTGCGTAACGCTCTCGGACACGGCCGGACGCTTGAAACACTATCGGATATTCCGGTTGCAAGCGCAGACGGTTGGCCAGAGCCGGACTGGAAGAAGCTCTGTCGACCGGCGTCGGTCAGCCGAATGGTCGAGGATGCGGATCGCATGGTCCAGCATCTCAACGCCAAAGCCGGAGCGAAGCGTGATCCCTTTTTCAGCCCCGGTGGCGGTTGGTCCGCGTAGAGCGCCCATTTCGTAAACTGCGGTAACAAAGATTTGCAGCCAGCGGCGGAACGGTCCAGAGGCGCCGCGGGTGAACGCGAGGCGGCTTCTGGCCTAAGATCGTCGTCGAAGCGACGGGAACGGTTTGGGGATGTAAGCAATGGACCAGCCAGACGATCGTATCAGCCAAATCGGATCGATCCGCTTTCGCACCGGCGCGGCAATGCCGTCACGCCTGGGCTCCGAACAGCTCCGCGACGAGACCACGGCCGTTCTGGAGCTAGTCAAGAACTCGTACGACGCCGATGCGACAACGGTGAAGATCATCTTCAAGGAGGCCGATGGTGAGTCGATCCTTATCATCGAGGACGATGGCTCCGGAATGACTTCCACAGATCTGCGCGATAAGTGGGCCTGGTTGGCTACCGAGAATAAGCTCAGCGAGGACAGAAGCCCGGCGTTCCGCCGCCCTCGGCTTGGCCAAAAAGGAGTGGGCCGGTTCGCCACGGAGAAGCTTGGTCGGCATCTGACGCTGCGCACCCGTGTGAAGGGAGAGCCGAAGGTACTCCGGGTCAGATTCGACTGGGATCAGCTCGAGGGGGGGAAGGAGCTCAGCGAGTACGAGTACCGAGTCCAACGCACGAATCCGAAAGCATTCGAGCCTGCTCACGGCACGACCCTCATCATCAAGAAGTTGCGGCTAGCCTGGACGCGCCCGCGGCTCCAGAAGCTACGCGATCAACTCTGTCGCTTGATCGATCCCGAGGCGACGACGACTGACTTCAAGATCTGGCTCGACACGCCGTCCGCCGAACTGAATGGTCACCTCCAGAATCCTCTGCCCGGAAACGAGACTCATCGACTCGAGTTCGACCTTCGCAGTGATGGCAGTGAAAGTATCCGGATCCTCCAAAACGAGGTGGAGTCTCGGCAGAAGATTCGGATCGAACCACCTGAGTTCGGACCCGTCCGCGGGCGTCTTCGGTATTTCCGCCAGGGGCTCCAAGCGGCCGAACGGGGCCGAGGGGGTTCGTCGGATTCCGACTGGAACGTCGGCGTTAGGATTTTTCGTGACGGCTGCCGAGTGCGACCGTACGGAGAACCGGGGCCAGAGGGTGATTGGTTGCAGATCTATCGGGCGCGCGCCCGCTATTGGGTCGGAGGCGCACTTTTTCGGCTGAGGCCGCAGTACCTTGAGGGGACCATACACATCACCAAGTCGTCGAATCCCCAACTTCGAGACACAACCAGTCGAGAGGGGCTCGACGCGAACGATGCGTATGAGGCATTCGTGGAGTACGTTAAACGGAAGATTGCGAAGTTGTCCGAGCTCGTGGCTGAGGAAGAGCAGCGGGAAGAGCGCGCCCGCAGCCAGGTCCGATACTCACGAGCACTGGAGCCGTTGGCCGGAGGTTTGAGCACGCTGAAGAGCGAACAGTATAAGCGCGCCGTCGAGTCAGCTGACGCAGAGGTCAGGCGAGGCTTGAAGCTTGTTGAGGCGCCGACGAGTCTAGTCCGGAATGCGCACTGGGAGTGCCTGGACTGTAGCGATTCATGGAAGGTCCCTCTCGATCGTATTCCGACACGTTGTCGTGAGTTCAGTGTGGGACGAGATGGACGTCCAACGACAAAACCGGGTTGTGGAAGCGTCAATGTGCGGCGGAAGGAAAATGTGCCGAGGAATTTGCCGCCGGATCCGCCTGGCCCAGAACTGGAGGATGTTCTGGCCGGGGTGCCGGCCTACATCTCCGGTGTGCAGATCCGTCCGATTATCGATTGGGAGATGGGCGAGCAGGATGTCGAAGCCGAGATTCGCCCGGAGCTTCGCTGCCTCGCCATCAACGGCCGACACTTGGCATTTCGCGCAGCGGACCGGTTGTGGGCTTGATCCGATTTGGTGGACATCTTCCGAAAGGTGGATACGATGTCCCGCATGGAATCAGGCAAAGGGAGCCGGCGGCCCCGGCGGCAGTTCA
>Ga0209343_10002806_pt1 | contig 22315 bp, 18 predicted proteins | sample RifCSPlowO2_02_FD_184026 | JGI IMG/M metagenome (GOLD analysis project Ga0209343, IMG submission 184026) | Groundwater microbial communities from Rifle, Colorado - Rifle CSP2_plank lowO2_0.2 (SPAdes) (version 2) | ecosystem: Environmental > Aquatic > Deep subsurface > Groundwater | place... | reverse complement strand
CAAGCCGCTCACTCATCAGCTCTCTGGCTCGCTCGGGAATCTCCACGATAATTCGATAGGTCTGCGGTTCGGCCAGTGATTGCCAGCGCACATAGAGGCGTTTCGGCAGGTCTGCGTCGTTAACGTAGCGACCAGCTCCCCAGCCAAAACGCTCGCCCCAGCCTGCCGCATTACCACGATTATTGGGTGGTGTACGTACTGCGACAATTCCACCGCCCATATTGAAGAATTTTTGCCCGCGAATATCCTCCACATCGGCGGCCTCCACCCAAACCTCCATGTAGTCGGGGGCCAGAAAGCCCAGCCGCCAGTATTTATAGGGCAGGTTGCCGGGGCCTTTGTCGGCATGGGCGCAGCCGCTCAGTAGGGTAACGGCCAGGCAGAGCAGTAGGGCTTTCATTAGCGGCTTCCTGTTGGTCGGTCGGCATAACGTGCCCGCTCGCGTTCGGCCGGGGCATTGATAAAAACCACATCAAGTATGCTGCCACCCTCGCCCACGCTGGCGTTCCAGTTGGACGAGAGGTGGATATAGCGTTGACGTAGTAAGCGCTCTTCTTCTTCGTTCAAGGTGCCTTTGCCGCTTATGGCCCATGCAATGAGCTTGTCATTGATGCCTATTAGTTCGTTAGGTAAAGCCAAGGCGGGGTCTTTCTCTTGAATCTTGTTTAGAGACACGCTCGCGTTCACCGCCAGCGCATGCATCACCCGCAGGTACACTCGCGAGAGATGGCCATAAACCCGGCGTTCGATAAAAGGCGCGGCCAGCACATGCTTCATCTGGTCCTCCCGCCCGCCGCTAAAGGGCGGGAAGTGTTCCCAGACATGGGTGCTTAGCTTAGCTGTCGGGTCTTGCGGGTCGAGCAGGTCAAATTCACCGGCGTAACGGGTGTCGTGAAGCGCATTTCGGTACGCCGGGGTGCTTGCCGCTGGGGTGGTGCGGCTGACCCAGTTGCTGCGTGGGCGTATGGGGTAGAGTTTTTCCGTGGTTGTGGGTTGATAGCCGCCACCGAGGTCCGAGTGGGCGCCGGGCAAGGCGATTTCCCGGTGGGGCGCGGCCACCCGATTAAGGGCAAAGTTACGTCGGTATTCATCACGGGCGAGCAAATGCACCACGTGCCGCGCGCAGTCGGGCGGCAGGTATAAATCTACATTGCCGTTATGGGCATCGGCGGGGTTGCCCCAGTCGTCCCAACTGCCGATGGCCGCGACGGTATCGAACAGGCCGATAAAGTTGATGGTTATAGCGCTTTGCCACTCAAAGCCCGCCGCCAGCTTGAGCTGCCTTGGCAGCATCTTGCCCAGCGGGCCCTGTTTGCGCTTGCCCACCTGATTGACGAAATGTCGCGCGGCGGCGGCGCCCCGGCTAAAGCCGAAGATATCCAACTCCAGCTTGGCCAGGCCGACGCCGCTGTTTTCATCCTTGAAATTAATCAAGGCCTTTTCCAAAACAGCAAAACCTTCCGTCACCTTGGCCAGTACCCCGGTGGCCCCTTGACCCCAAGCCTGGCCCGGCAGGAGGGTGTCTTTCTCGCCAGTGGTGGTACCGATACCGGTGACATAAGCGCGTAGATGGGCCTCGGTAGCTGAAATATCCAGCGCCTGGCCAGAATCATCACGATACAACTGATACAAGCGCCAGATATTGCTGACATCGTTGCCATAGCTGCTGTCCGGGTCGAGCTGGTGGGACTGGCAGTGCTGGTAGATGGCCAGGCTCTCTTGCTCGCCGATATTCAGGGCGGCGGCCCGGCATTGGGTGCCGAGTGCGCTGTTGCTGGAGTTGTTGCCGGTGCCGTCGAAAAACACGCCAATGCGCAGGGTAATGTCCTGTTGCACGCGCTCTTGCAGCTCTTCTTCCTCTTCTTCCTCCTCCAGGCCCAGCGGGGCCGGGTCGCCGGGCTCTTCCTGCCAGTTGCGCGCTACGCTGTCGCCGGTGCGTTGCGGCGCGCCGGGGGCGAGGGCTTGGGCGGCACTGGCGGCCATCGCCAAGGGGGTGGGCGGGGTAAAAGGTGCCGGGGTGTGGCTGGTGCCAATGATTACGCTGCCGGAACCACCGACCACCACGTTGCCATGGCTGCAGAGTGTTCCAAGGGTGGCGGCGGGTAGGTTATTGATCAGCACATTGGTGATTACATTGCCGGCCAGGGCGCTGCCGCAGGCGGTGGGGTCGTCTTGGCGGGCGGCGGGTAGGCCGTCGAATTGCACGTCCGGCGAGCCGGCGCTGATGGGGTTGGTGCCATGCCCTGGTACGGGGCAGGCGGTGGGGTCTGTGACGCGGGCGGCGGGTTTGCCAGACATGGCCGATCTCCTTATCGGTTACAGCAAGGCGTGAGACCTTGCCGCAACTGGGCGGCCTGATGCAATTGCAATGGCTTGTTTTATGCGCTGATAGGCATCAAAAGCTGCGATTGTGCAAGAACCTGCGCAGGTTTCGGGGCGGGCCTGCTTCGCCTGGACAGGTAAGCAGGGCGCCCGCCCGGCAAACAGAAAACAATCGCAAAACAGATCACGGCGAAAAGAGGATGGTGTTATTTATCTGCCAGCTCGGCCGCACCTGGCTGATTGTTTTGAACAAGATCTATCACTTTGCCGTCGTCGCAGCTGCAACTGTTGAGGTGATGCTCTGAATGACTATGGGCACGGCTGTTCGGCGCCCGCCAGCCGTTTGCGTTCGCGCTTGTTTTGGTACATGGCCTGGTCGGCGTGTTCAAGCAGGGCTTCGAGTTCGAGGCCGTCTTTGGCGGCGATTGCGGCGCCGATGCTGGCGCCCAGGAGCAGTTGCCGTGATTCGTACTGGAACGGCTGGCAGATGGCTTTTTGCAGGCGCTGCGCACCTTCGATCAAGAACGGCATGCCTTTGCTGGGTTGCAGAATGACGCCAAACTCGTCGCCGCCCAGACGTGCGATGGTGTCTGACTCGCGCAGGGTGTGCCGTGCGCGCCTGGCTATTTCGCAGATCGCCGCATCGCCGACGAGATGGCCATAGTTGTCATTGATCGCCTTGAGGCCATCCATGTCGATCAGCAGCAGGCCAAACTCGATGCCTTCGCGCTTCACCCTGGCCAGTTCGTTGCGGATGCGATCAAAGAACAGTGCGCGGTTGGCCAGGCCGGTCATTTCGTCATGGGTGGCCCGGTAGTAGAGGTCGTCGGTGGCGTATTTGGCGGCAAAAAACATGTCGGCGCCGAGCACTTCGGCGAGCAGGCCCAGTACGGCTTCGTCCACCGGGGCAAAGGCGGCAACGCGTTTCGACATGACCTTGAGTACGCCGATGGTGCTGCCGGCGTGTACCAGGGGCACGGCCACCATCGAGCGAATGTGCATGCGCCGGCAGGCCGCGCGATCGACGCGATCATCGGTTTCGGTATCGCTGCAGCGCTGGATTTCGCCGCTGAGTACGCACAGGCCGGACAGGCTGCTGGCCAGTTGCAGGCGCAGGCCCAGTTGGCCGGCGGCGATCCCCGAGGCCGCGCGGTAGATCATTTCCTGATCTTCGGCCAGTTCAATGACCGCACCGTCGGCCTTGACCAGCTCAAGTGTGCGCTCCACCACGACCGCCATGACCGGCGCCAGATCCAGGCCGTGGCGGGCTATTTCGGTCTGCACGCGGATAATCGCGACAAGCTGATCGCGGCTGGGCAGGCTTACGTCGGGTTCACTGGGCATACTGCGCCCCGCTGTCGCTAAAACCGGAAAGTTGGGTTTTCAGCTTAGCTGCCTTGCTGGCACTTGGCCTGTAGCCGAGGGCCTGAATCTGTGGGGTGGCGCGCTCAGGCGATCAACGGCTGCTGGCGGCTGTCGTTGGCCACCAGCCGGCCGCACGTGCGGCGGCTGTGGCGCAGGCGAGGGCGGTAATCAGTCAATCTTGACGTTCATGGTGATGCGCGCGGTGAACACGGTTACCCCGGCCTCGTCGAAAATGCTCACGGGCACGCTCTTGTCTCCAGGGGTTATTCAAAGGAGGGCGCCGCGCTATTTATGGCGGCCCTGGATGATCAGGTGCGGTCCAGAAACGCTTCTCTGCAGGGACTTGAGCCGATCAGGGAAGAGCTGCTGTCGTTGCCTCTGGAGCTTATGCCTTCGCTGATTATCGGGCCGGCTGAGAGCTATTGCCGGGCCTGGCTCTCGGCCAGAGTCAAACAGAGCCCAGAGCTTTATCGGCAGGCACTCGCAGAGGCGGCGTGGCGTGCAGTTGGGCGTGATGGCTGAAACCCCATGGCGTATGCTCGCCGCTGTTGTGGCGAGCGGGCGTTGGCCCGTGTGCTGTTTTATGCCTGCCGGCACCATCTTTGCCTGGCGCAACTGACAAACTGGAGTTCAAACATGCGGGTTAATTCGAAGGTTCTGGGTCTTTCACTTGTTCTTGGCGCTGCGTCCTGGGCGCTGACGGGGGTTAGTTTTGCGGCCACGGCCCATGAGCATGGGCATGAGCACGGGCATGCCGAGACGGACCAGGCGCTGAGCTTGCAGGACGGCCAGCGCTGGGCCACCGATGCGCCGTTGCGCAAGGCCATGGGGACGATCAATACGGCGCTGGGGCAGTCGCTGGCGGCCATTCACGAAGACCGCCTGAGCGAGGCGCAATACGTTCAGCTCGCCGAGCTGGTGCGTGGTCAGGTGGCGTATATGGTCGAGCATTGCAAGCTGCCCAGTGAGGCCGATGCCCAGTTGCACCTGATTATCGCCAGGCTGTTGGCGGGCGCCGATGGCATGGCCGCAACCGGCCCGGCGCAGCGCCAAGGGGCGATCACCCTGGTTGGCGCGCTGAACGATTACCCGCGTTTTTTTGCCGACCCGGAGTTCACCCCGCTCAAGCATTGATGGCCGGCGCGGCGTTAACGGCTTGCCGACCAGTGGTGCTGAATCGCGGGTTCGCTTGATCTGTGGCAGGGCTTGTGTGGTTGTTGGCAAAAGCGGTTTAGCCGCGGCGATTTTTGTTTGAACATGTCTGCCTCATGGTGTCATTGAGGTCGAAATGAACAACATCAAAATTGCCTTGTGGGCGTTGCTGGCCGGGTTAACCCTGCTCTGGGCGCTGGCGGATAGCTTTTTGCCGTCACCCTTAACCTACTTTTCGCTGCGCTCAGTCATGGTGCAGTACACCGGCATCATCGCGATGGCCGCTATGAGTGTGGCCATCATCCTGGCCGTGCGCCCGCGCCGCGTCGAGCCGCTACTCGGCGGCCTGGACAAGATGTACCGGTTGCACAAGTGGCTTGGCATCACCGCCCTGGTGTTTGCCAGCGTTCACTGGGTCTGGGCCAAGGGCACTAAGTGGGCGGTTGGCTGGGGGTGGCTGACCCGGCCGGCCAAGGGCGGCGGGCCCGCCGAGCTGGGCGGCCTTGAGCAGTTGTTGCGCAGTCAGCGCGGGCTGGCCGAGAGCCTCGGCGAGTGGGCGTTCTACGCCGCCGTGGTGCTGATCGTGCTGGCGCTGGTCAAGCGCTTCCCGTATCGCTGGTTCGCCAAGACCCACAGCCTCCTGGCGGTGCTCTATTTGCTGCTGGTGCTGCATACGCTGGTGCTGGTCAAGTTCGCGTACTGGACTCAGTCGATCGGCATAGTCACCGCGCTGTTGCTGCTGGGTGGCAGTCTGGCGGCGTTGCAGGCGTTGTTTAAGCGCATCGGCGCACAACGCAAGGTCGAGGGGGAAATCCAGCGCCTGATCGAGTACCCGGAGTTGAGCGTGCTGGAAACCCATATCGCCCTGCACGACGGTTGGCCAGGGCACCAGGCCGGGCAGTTTGCCTTTGTCACCTCATCAGCCGCCGAGGGTGCCCATCCCTACACCATCGCCTCGGCCTGGAATCCGCCGCAAGCGCACATCAGTTTTATCACCAAGGCCCTGGGCGACCATACCCGCCGTCTGCCGCAGCTGTTGCGGGTGGGTGATCGGGTGACTGTCGAGGGCCCCTACGGCTGTTTCACCTTTGACGACCAGAAGCAGCGGCAGATTTGGATCGGTGCGGGCATCGGCATCACTCCCTTTGTGGCGCGCCTCAAGCAACTGGCGCTTACGCCTGATCGGCAGCACAGCATCGATCTGTTCCATCCCTCGGGCGAGTATTCGGCCGCGGCCATGGCCAAGTTGCGTGCCGATGCGGCCGCCGCCGGCGTGCGCCTGCACCTGCTGGTGGGCAACCAGAACGGCCGCCTCAGTGGTGAGCGTTTACGCCACGAGGTTGCCGACTGGCAGGCGGCCAGCGTCTGGTTCTGCGGGCCTGCCGGCTTTGGCCGAGCCCTGCGCGACGACTTGCTGGCCCATGGCCTGAAGCCGCAAGACTTCCATCAAGAGTTGTTTCAGATGCGTTAAGCCATGCTTCGATTGCGCACGCATAGGCCAGGGCTGGATATTTAGCCGAGACAGCCCGCGGTAGATCAACCTGAGCACCTGCACGCTCACCCTGCGCCGCCCTCAGTCGTGGGACATGCCGGCGCGTTTAAGCAGTTTTTTGCAGCGTTCAGACAAGTGCAGCACGCGCAGGTGTTTGCCGGCCTTGTTGTAGCGTTCACGCAGGGTTTTCAGCGCGGCGATGGCCGAGTAGTCGACGAAGCTCAGGTGGCGGCAGTCGAGGGTGACTTGGGCCGGGTCGTTGGCGGGGTCGAACTGGTTGAGAAACGGCGTGGTCGAGGCGAAGAACAGGGTGCCGTGCAGGCGGTAGAGTTTGCTGCCGTCGGCCTGCAGGTCGCTGTCGGCATACAGTTCGCGGGCCTGTTGCCAGGCAAAGTTCAGCGCCGCGATGACGATGCCGCAGAGCACGGCGGTGGCCAGGTCGGTGAACACGGTGATGGTGGTTACGGCGATGATCACCACGACGTCGTTGCGTGGCACCTTGTGCAGTACCCGCAGTGAGGCCCAGGCGAAGGTTTGCTGGGCCACCACGAACATCACGCCGACCAGCGCGGCCAGTGGAATGCGCTCGATCAGGGGCGAGAGAAACAGCACAAACAGCAGGATCATCACCCCGGCCACCACGCCAGACAGTCGCCCACGGCCGCCGGAGCTGAGATTGATCACGGTCTGGCCGATCATCGCGCAGCCGCCCATGCCGCCGAACAGGCCGGAGACCATATTGGCCGCGCCCAGGGTCACGCACTCGCGGTCCGGGTAGCCACGGCTCTCGGTGATTTCGTCGGTCAGGTTGAGGGTCAGCAGGGTTTCCAGAATGCCGACCAGGGCCATCAGCAGGGCATAGGGGGCGATGATGCGCAGGGTGTCCAGCGTCCATGGTACCTGCGGCAGGGCCAGCTCAGGCAGGCCACCGGCGATATGGGCCATGTCGCCGAGGGTGCGGGTGGGCAGGCCGAGCAGGTACACCGCCAGGCCTATCGCGAGAATCGCCACCAGGGCGGGCGGCACGCTGCGGGTCAGGCGCGGCAGCAGGTAGACGATGGCCATGGTCAGCGCCACCAGGCCGAGCATCAGGTACAGCGGGCTGCCGCTGAGCCAGGTTTCACCGGCTTTGAAGTGCTCCAGTTGGGCCAGGGCGATGATGATCGCCAGGCCGTTGACGAAGCCGAGCATCACCGAGTGCGGCACCATGCGGATCAGCTTGCCCAAGCGCAGCAGGCCGAAAATGCTCATCAATAGCCCGCCCAGCAGCACGGTGGCGAGCAGGTATTGCACGCCGTGCTCAACCACCAGCGCGACGATCACCACTGCCATCGAGCCGGCGGCACCGGAGACCATGCCCGGCCGGCCGCCGAACAGCGCGGTCAGGGTGCAGATAATAAACGCGCCGTAGAGCCCCATCAGCGGGTTGAGGTGAGCCACCAGGGCGAAGGCGATGCACTCGGGCACCAGGGCGAAGGAACTGGTGAGCCCAGCGAGGACATCGCTGCGCAGGTGTTTGCTTTGCATGGGGTTTCGCTGGGTCGGCAGTGGGGCAGGGGCGGGCATGCTACGGCGTTGCCGCTACGCATGCCAGTCGGCGGCCTCAGGCCTTGAGCAGGACTGCGACCTCGGCGCTGCTGAGCACCTTGCCGACCGACACCACCTTGTCGTCAATCACCAGGGCCGGGGTGGACATCACGCCGTGGGCGGCAATGGCGGCGAAGTCGGTGACTTTCACCACCTCGGCAGTCAGGCCGAGATCGTGCAGGGCAGCCTTGGTGTTGTCGGTCAGGGTGACGCACTTCTTGCAGCCGGAACCGAGGATTTTGATGATCATGGGCAGCTCCACAGGTCAGATAAACAGATAGGCAAAGGCATTGAACAGATAGCCGATCAGCACGATGCCGACCACCACAATGGTGAAGAACAGCGCCAGCAGCGGCGCCTTGATCACCTTCTTGAGCATGATCAACGAGGGCAGCGACAGTGCCGTGACCGCCATCATAAAGGCCAGCGCAGTGCCCAGGCCGACGCCCTTGGCGACCAGGGCCTCGGCAATCGGCAGGGTGCCAAAAATGTCGGCATACATGGGCACGCCAACCAGAGTCGCCAGTGGCACCGACCACCAGTTGGCCTGGCCCAGCAGCGACTCGATCCAGGCCGCCGGAATCCAGTTGTGGATGGCCGCGCCGATGCCGACGCCAAGCAGCACATACAGCCACACCCGGCGGAAAATATCGCTGACCTGCGCCCAAGCAAATTGCGCCCGGTCACGCCGGGTCAGTTGCTCCTGGGGGATGTCGAGCACCGGGCTGTGCAGGACGAACGCTTCGATGTAACGCTCCATCTTCGCCCGGCCGATCAGTGTGCCGCCCAGCACGGCCAGCACCAGGCCGACCAGCACATAGGCCAGGGCAATCGACCAGTTGAAGATGCTCGCCAGCAAAATCACCGAGGCCAGGTCCACCAGCGGCGAGGAGATCAGAAAGGCAAAGGTCACCCCCAGCGGCAGGCCGGCGCTGGTGAAACCAATAAACAGCGGGATCGACGAGCACGAGCAAAACGGCGTGATGGTACCCAGCAGGGCGGCGCTAAGCCGGGCCTTGAAGCCGCTCATACCGCCGAGAATGCGCCGTGTGCGATCCGGCGGAAAATAGCTCTGCACCCAGGAAATGCTGAAGATCAGCACGGCCAGCAGGATGAAGATCTTGATCACATCAAAGATGAAAAAATGCAGGCTGGCACCGACCCGGCTGCTCAAGTCCAGGCCCAAGCCGTCTTCCAGCAGCATGCGCACCAGCCCGCTCAGCCAGTCCATGCGCAGCAGTTGCTCGTTCAGCCATTTAAACAATTCCATGGGCCTTCCTTAGTTCTGCACCTGGGAGCGTTCGTACCAGCCCTTGCTGTTATTGACCATGCGCACCAGCCAGAGCATTACCGGCACTTCGATCAGCACGCCGACCACGGTCGCCAGGGCGGCGCCGGAGTTGAAGCCATACAGCACGATGGCCACGGCCACCGCCAGCTCAAAGAAGTTCGAGGCGCCGATCATGGCTGCCGGCCCGGCGATGTCGTGGCGGACCTTGAGGTGCCGGCATAGCCAATAACCGAGGGCGGCAATCAACAGGGTCTGTAGCAGAATCGGCACTGCCAGCAGGGCGATGATCAGCGGCTGGGCGACGATGGTCTGGCCCTGAAAGGAAAACAGCAGCACCAGGGTGGCCAGCAGGGCGACGATGGAAAACGGCCCGATGCGCGTCAGCACGGCTGGCAGCGCTGTCTCACCACGGCGTAACAAGCGTGCGCGGATAAATTGGGCGATGGCCAGGGGAATGACGATGTACATCACCACCGACAGCAACAGGGTGTCCCACGGCACGGGGATCGACGAGACGCCGAGCAGCAGGGCGACGATGGGCGCGAAGGCAAACACCATCACCAGGTCATTGATCGCCACCTGGCTCAAGGTGAAGTTGGCGTTGCCCCGGCACAGGTTGCTCCACACGAACACCATTGCCGTGCAGGGCGCCGCGCCGAGCAGAATCAGCCCGGCGACGTAGCTGTCGAGCTGCTCGGCCGGCAGCCAGTCGGCAAACACATAGCGCAGAAACAGCCAGGCGAAAAAGGCCATGGTGAAGGGTTTGATCAGCCAGTTGATGCTCAGGGTCACGGCCATGCCGGCGCGCTGCTCGTAGACCTCATGCAGGGCGCTGAAGTCGATCTTTATCAGCATGGGGATGATCATCACCCAGATCAGCACGCCCACCGGAATGTTCACCTGGGCGATTTCCAGCGCGCCGATGGCCTGGGTTGCCGCCGGGGCCGCGAGGCCCAGCAGGGTGCCGGCAATAATGCAGAGAAACACCCAGAGGCTCAGGTAGCGTTCAAAGAAACCCAGAGGGCTGGCTTGGCTCGACATTGGAAGGCTCCGCGGTCATCAGGCTGCAATATTCGTTTTACAGAATATGCCCCGTTGAATATATTCGGCAAATCATATTTGTTTTCGTGAGCCTGCCAGCATGTCGTGTCCCCTGCGAGTCCTGTTCCTCTGTGTCGCCAACTCGGCCCGTTCGTTGATGGCCGAGGCCTTGCTGCGCCACGCCGGCGGCGAGGCCTATGCGGTGTTCAGTGCCGGTAGCCAGCCCGGTCAGCCCGATCCGCGCGCCCTGGCGGCGTTGGAGCAGGTCGGCGTGGCGGTGGCCGGGTTGCGCAGCAAGGCGGTCGATGAGTTTGCCGATGAGCATTTCGACTACGTGATTACCCTGTGCGACAAGAGCGCGCTGGAATGTGCAGCGCTGCCGCAGGCCGACGAAACCCTAGCCTGGCACTTTGAAGACCCGGCCGACAGCCACCAGCCAACGGCCTACCGACAGACGCTGCAAGCCATACATGAGCGGATCAAGTTGTTCGTGCTGATCAACCGCAAGGAGCAGGCCGCGCTCGCCGACAGCCTGACGCCGGTCAACCTGTTCAAGTGTCTGGCCGACGAGACCCGAGCGCGCATGAGCCTGCTGCTTGCTACCGAGGGCGAGCTGTGTGTCTGCGAGCTGACCTGCGCGCTGAACGAAAGCCAACCGAAAACCTCCCGTCACCTGGCGTTATTGCGCAGCAGCGGCTTGCTCGCGGACCGTCGTCAGGGCCAGTGGGTTTACTACCGCCTGCATCCGCAGCTGCCGGCCTGGGCGCGGCAACTGCTGGAGAACGTGGCACAGGCCAACGGCGAGTGGTTGCAGGCGGATCGCGCCCGGCTGCAGGCCATGGCCGATCGACCGCTGCGCCAGGCCCTGTGCTGCTGAGGCGGCGAATTAATCCCGAGTCACGTTAAGGAGCAGTGCATGAGCATCAAAGTGGGTATCAACGGTTTCGGCCGCATCGGACGCCTGGCCCTGCGTGCCGCCTGGGGCTGGCCGGAACTGGAGTTTGTGCAGATCAACGACCCGGCAGGCGATGCGGCGACCCACGCCCATCTGCTTAATTTCGACTCGGTGCATGGCCGTTGGCAACATGAGGCCAGCCATGCTGGCGAGTGCATCGTGATCGACGGCAAGTCGATCAAGGTCACGGCCAATAAGGCGATTGCCGACACCGACTGGTCGGGCTGCGACCTGGTGATCGAAGCCAGTGGCAAGATGAAGACGGTGGCGGTGCTGCAGGGCTATCTCGATCAGGGTGTGAAGCGCGTAGTGGTCAGCGCCCCGGTGAAAGAAGCGGGTGCGCTGAATATCGTGCTGGGTGTTAACCAGCAGTTGTTCGACCCGGCCGTACACCGCATCGTCACCGCCGCCTCCTGTACCACCAACTGCCTGGCGCCAGTGGTCAAGGTGATCCACGAGCACCTGGGCATTCGCCACGGCTCGATCACCACCATCCACGACCTGACCAACACCCAGAGCATCCTTGACCAGCCGCACAAGGACCTGCGTCGCGCTCGGGCCTCAGGCATGAGCTTGATCCCGACCAGCACCGGTTCGGCCACCGCCATCGCGGAAATCTTCCCGGAGCTGCGCGGCAAACTGAATGGCCATGCCGTGCGCGTGCCGCTGGCCAACGCTTCGCTGACCGATTGCGTGTTCGAGGTTGAGCGTGCGACCACCGCGGAGGAGGTCAACGCCTTGTTTAAGGCAGCGGCGGAGGGTTCGCTGGCCGGGATTCTCGGTTATGAAGAGCGGCCGCTGGTGTCCATCGATTACCGCACCGATCCGCGCTCGTCGATCATCGACGCGTTGTCGACCATGGTGGTCAACGGCACCCAGGTGAAGATTTACGCCTGGTACGACAACGAGTGGGGCTACGCCAATCGCACCGTGGAACTGGCACGGCTGGTGGGCTTGGCCGGCTGAGCGAAACCCGTCGGTGATTCGGGGGGCTATGGGTGCTTTCCCGGATTACATCCGGGAAGTTCTGGCAAGTGTCCACCTCGGATTGCACTCGGACTACCACCCTCTCCCCCAGCCCCCGCTCTGCGCCCCAGCCCTTCGCAGAGCTCAGGGCGCTTTAGCGGGCGAAGCAGTGCTTCGCTTTCCCGCTACGCCCCGTGAACGGGAGAGGGGAGCCAAACCCACGCAGTATTCAGCGCACGCGTACCGCCCCCTCTCACCTATGGGGAGAGGGTTGGGGAGAGGGGCACGGCGCTCACACACTATTCAGGAATAACCCATGGGTTTGTTCTCGCAGCTTTCCAGCGACGTCCGCCAATACCTGCTGGTAACCGGTAACTACTGGGCCTTTACCCTCACCGACGGTGCCTTGCGCATGTTGGTGGTGCTGCATTTTCACAGCCTCGGCTACACGCCGCTGCAGATCGCCGCGCTATTTTTGTTCTACGAAATCTTCGGTGTGGTCACCAACCTGCTGGGCGGTTACCTGGGCGCGCGGCTGGGGCTCAATCGCACCATGAACATCGGCCTCGGCCTGCAGGTGGGCGCCTTGCTGATGCTCTGCGTGCCGGCGGCCTGGCTGACCATCCCCTGGGTGATGGGCGCTCAGGCGCTGTCGGGGATCGCCAAAGACCTGAATAAGATGAGTGCGAAAAGCTCAATCAAGTTGCTGGTGCCGGATGGCGAACAGGGCAGGTTGTACCAGTGGGTGGCGATTCTTACCGGCTCGAAGAACGCCCTCAAGGGCGTGGGCTTTTTTATGGGCGGCGCGCTACTGGCGCTGCTGGGCTTTAGCGGTGCGGTGTTGGCCATGGCTGCCGTGCTGGCGCTGATCTGGCTGGCCAGCTTGTGGCTGTTGCACAAGGATCTGGGCAAGGCCAGCGGCAAACCTAAGTTTCGCGACATCCTGTCCAAGAGTCGGGCGATCAACATTCTCTCGGCGGCCCGGCTGTTTTTGTTCGCTGCCCGTGATGTCTGGTTTGTGGTGGCGCTGCCGGTGTACCTGTCCGCCGTGTTTGGTTGGGACTTCTGGCAGGTGGGCGGGTTTCTTGCCAGCTGGGTGATCGGTTACGGCGTGGTGCAGTCCTTCGCGCCGCGCATCACCGGCAAGGCCCGCGGTGAGCTGCCGGATGGCCGCGCGGCGTTGGTCTGGGCCTTACTGCTGGCCGGGTTGCCGGCGGCGATAGCCCTGGGCCTGGGTAGCCCGTTGCCGGCCGAGTGGGTGCTGATCGGCGGCTTGCTGCTGTTTGGTGCGCTGTTTGCGGTCAACTCCTCGCTGCACAGCTATCTGATCGTCAGCTATGCCAAGGCCGATGGCGTATCGCTGGATGTGGGCTTCTACTACATGTCCAACGCCCTCGGCCGCCTGCTCGGCACCTTGCTGTCGGGCTGGGTGTATCAGGCGTACGGGCTGGAGGCGTGTTTGTGGATTTCCTCGGCGTTCGTGTTGCTGGCGGCGCTGATCTCCATCGGCTTGCCGCGGCATGGGGTGACAGAGCCTAGATAAGCGCAACTTTGTGCAAGAACCTCAGGTTTGCTGGGTGCAGACTCAGGCTTGGTGATTGGGAGCCGTCTGATGAACCTGTTTTTGTACCTGTTGACCGTGCTGATCTGGGGTACCACCTGGATCGCCATCAAGCTGCAATTGGGTGAGGTGGCGCTGGCCGCGTCCATCACCTATCGCTTTGCCCTGGCGGCCCTGGTGTTGTTTGCCGGGCTGCTGCTCAGTGGTGGTTTGCAACGCCTGGATCGGCGCGCCCATGGGCTGTGCCTGGCCCAGGGCCTGTGTCTGTTCAGCCTGAATTTTCTGTGTTTCTACAGCGCCAGCCAGTGGATACCCAGCGGCCTGATCGCCGTGGTGTTTTCCACCGCAACGCTGTGGAATGCACTGAGCGCGCGCTGGGTGTTTGGCCGGCGCTTGGCCGCCAATGTGCTGGCGGGCGGCGGCATGGGCCTGGCGGGGCTGGCGCTGCTGTTCTGGCCCGAGTTGGTGGGGCATGCGGCCAGCCCGCAAACCTGGCTGGGCCTGGTTCTGGCGCTGGGCGGGACCCTGTGTTTTGCCGCCGGCAACCTGATTTCCAGCGTGCAGCAGCAGGCCGGTTTTCGGCCGCTGAGCACCAATGCCTGGGGCATGGCCTACGGTGCGTTACTGCTGGCGCTGTACTGCTGGTTGAGTGGCACGCCGCTGAGCATGGAGTGGAGCCCGCGTTATATCGGCTCGCTGCTGTACCTGGCGATTCCCGGTTCGGTGATCGGCTTTACCGCCTATCTGACCCTGGTCGGGCGCCTTGGTCAGGAGCGGGCGGCCTACTGCGCGGTGCTGTTTCCGCTGGTGGCGCTGAATATCTCGGCGCTGCTGGAAGGTTACCAGTGGACGCCGCTGGCCCTGGCCGGGTTGGCCCTGGTGATGCTCGGCAATCTGCTGGTGTTTCGCCAGCCCAAGCCGGCGGCCGAGCTAGCTCAATAGCTTGCGCGCATAGTCGGCGGCCGGCAGCGGACGGGAGAAGTAGTAGCCCTGCAGCTCGTCACAATTGAGCCGGTGCAGCAACTGGGCTTGCTCGGCGCTTTCCACGCCCTCGGCAATCACCGCCAGGTTGAGGCTGTGGCCAATGCTGATGATGGCGCTGACCAGCGGTGCGTCTGGGTCTTCGCTGTTCAGGCCGCTGATAAATGAGCGGTCGATTTTTAGTTGGTCGACCGGGAAGCGGTGCAGGTAGGAGAGCGACGAGTAACCGGTGCCGAAGTCGTCCAGGCTGATCTTGATGCCCATCTGCCGCAGGCCGGCGAGGTTGTTGTGTACCGTGCTGCTTTCCTGCAGCAGCAGGCCCTCGGTGACCTCCAGCTGGAGCAGGGCCGGGCTCAGGGCGAATTCGTCGAGCAGCGCCTGCAACTCGATCAACAGGAACTCGCGGGCGAAGTGCGCCGAGGACAGGTTGACCGCCACCGGCAGGCCCGGCACGCCGGCATCCAGCCATGCGCGCAGTTGGCTGCAGGCCTGGCGCAGGACGAACTGGTCGATGCCGAGGATCAGGCTGCGCTCCTCGGCAAAGGGGATGAACTTGTCTGGGGCGATTTGTCCCTGGCCGTGGCGGTTCCAGCGGATCAGCGCCTCGGCGCCGATGATCTGCTGGCTGGCGGCGGCAACCTTGGGTTGGTAATAAAGCTCGAACTCACCCTGCTCGATGGCCTGGCGCAGGGCTATTTCCAGGCGCAGCACGGCGCCGGCCAGCTCGCCCATGTCGGCGGTATAGCACTGGTAGCTGTTGCGCCCCTGGGCCTTGGCCCGGTACATGGCGATGTCGGCATTGCGCAGCAGGGCCTCGGCTTCCAGGCCGTCATTGGGGTGCAGGGCGATGCCGATGCTCGGCGTGATGGTCAGGCTGGCGCCCTCCAGGGGCAGCATGTTGGCCAGACAGCTGAGAATTTTTTCGGCCACCGCGATGGCGTCGGCGCAGCCTTCGACCCGCGGCAGCAACACGACAAACTCGTCGCCGCCGAAGCGCGCCAGGGTTGCGCTCTTGTGCAACTGCTCGGCGAGCAGCCGGCCGACGGTTTTCAGCAGTTCATCGCCCATGCTGTGGCCGAGGGTGTCGTTGACCTGCTTGAAATGATCGAGGTCGATAAACAGCAAGGCGATCTGCTGGCGTTGTTGTTCATTGGCCAGGATGGCCTGCTGCAGGCGGTCGGTGAGCAGCAGACGGTTGGCCAGGCCGGTGAGCGCGTCATGGGTGGCCATATGCAGGATGCGTTGCTCGGCCAGCTTGCGTTCGGTGATGTCCACCTGCACCCCGGTCAGGCGGCTGGCCTGGCCATGCGAGTCGAAGCTGACATGGAAGATGCACGACAGGTGATGCACTTCGCCGTTGGCCCAGGTCAGCTGATATTCGCTTTCGTGGCGCGAGTGCGGGCCGTCGATGCCGCTGCGCAGGATGTGCAGCAGGCGTGTCCGCTCGTCTTCGTCCAGCAGTGCCAGCCAGGCCTCCTGGCTGGCGGCACGGCTGAACGGCTCAAGGCCGAACAGCCGATAGGTCTGGGCGTCCCAGGTGGATGACTGGCTGCCGACATCCCACTCCCAGACGCCCAGGTAGGCCGCTTCGGCGGCAATCGACAGGCGATCGGCCAGGCGCTGGCGGGCCTGCTCGGACTCTTGGCGTTGCTGGATTTCATGCTCCAGTTCGGCGGCGCGCAGGGTCAGGGCCTCATCGCGGGCGCGCAGCTTGTCGGCCATGGCCACAAAGCTGCGTGCCAGCTTGCCCAGCTCGTCGCGGCGGCGGGTCGGCAGGGGCGGGTTCGGCGCACCGGCGGCCAGCAGTTGGGTGGCGTGCTGCAACTGGCCCAGTGGGCGGGCAACCTGATGGCGAATGATCCAGGCCAGCAGCAGTAGCTCGACGGCCAGCCCGAGTAGCCCGGCGATGAGGATGCTGCGCGCCGAGGCAAAGGCTTTTCTTTCCAGCAGGGCCTTGGGGTAGACGCTGATAAATGACCAGTTGGGGCCGCGAATGCGCCCCACCCCCAGGTAATAGTTGCCGTCGCTGGAGGTCAGCACGCTGGGCCATTGTGTGAGGGCCTGGGTCAGTTGGGTGATGTCGTGCAGCAGCGGGTCGGCCAGTTTGTCCAATTGCAAGCTGCCCGCCGAGCGATGGATCTTGTTCATCAACTGCGGGTGGGCGATCAGGCGTTGCTGGCCGTCGATGATCAGGTTGTAGCTGTCGCTGCCGTGTTCTTCGGTGGTGCGCTGCAGCAGGGCGTCGATGGCAATGTCCTGGGACACGGTGCCCAGCCACTGGCCGTGCTGATCGATCGGGGTGATGGTGGAGAGCATCCAGATGCTGGCCTTGTCGTCGAAGTACACCTCGGTCCAGGTATTCAGGCGTTGCGGGTTGCGCTCGGGGGCGGAGTTGCGCACCGGTGGATAGTCGAAGTTATTGCTCTTGCTGTCGGCCTGCTGGCCCCAGTTGACCGAGGGCGAATACATGATCAGGGCGATTCCCGGCAGGTCGATATAGGCCGAGTAATAGCGCATGGTCATCGGTGCGCCCCACTCGCGCAGCAGCTTGAAGGCCACCAGCACCTGGCGGCGGATGTTGTCGTTCAGGCTCACCTGGGCGCGGATGTAGATCGACGGCTGGCGCTTGAAGTCGTCCAGTTGCGGGCGCACGCGGATCAGCCCGTCGGGGTAGCGCACAAACCAGTGGTTGAACTCGGCCGTGGGGTCTTGCCCGGCGGCTTCCTGCAGGCGGCGCAGGTATTCATCGCGCAGCAGATAGGTGTTTTGTTCGGCCTGGATAAAGGCCTCGGAGTCGAACTGGGTGCGTGCCGAGACTTGCTGGTTGAGGCTGTCGAGGGTCTGCTGGCGCAGGCTGCGCATGCTGTTTTGATAGCTGAGCCAGGTTACGGCGATGATCACCAGGGCAATCACCAGGCCGATCTGCAGTTGAATACGCCGGGCCAGATTGAACCGGCGGCGTGGGGCGGTTGTAACCATGGCTAATACTCGATGGTCTGCAGGTGCGCGAATCTGTCTGCAGCGTAGCCGTAAGTCTTGCGCTTGGGCCACGCCATGCACTCAATCGGGTGGCTTAACCCGGCTCAGATTAAGTTGACTGCACCGGCAGCAACAGCCAGAAGGTTGCGCCTTGCCCTGGCACGGAGTCAAAACCAACGTGGCCTTGCATGTGCTCGGCAATTGCCTTGGTGATCGCCAGGCCCAAGCCGGTGCCGCCCTTCTGCCGGGTGTCGGTGCTGTCGGCCTGGGCGAACTTCTGGAAAATGCTCGCCCTGAAGCTCTCGGGAACCCCTTGGCCATGGTCGCGAACACTTATCCGCACCTGTTCGCCGGTGACGGTGACGCCGACTTCGACGTTGCCCTGCGGCGGAGAAAACTTCAGCGCATTGGATAAGAAGTTGCGCAAGATCTGCAGCAGGCGCTGACGGTCTACGGCGACCTGTACGGCAGGTAGCGGCCCCACTGCGCTGATCTTCACCTGGCGCTGGCTGTCATACAGGGCGGTGGTTTCGATGGCCTCCAGAATGATCGGGGTCAGCGCCTGGTGGCTGATCTCAAAGCGCATCTTGCCGGCGCTGAGCTTCTCCATGTCCAGCAAGTCGTTGATCAGCACTTCCAGTTGCAGGCTGTTGCGCCTAGCGATGCTGACCATTTGCGCGGCCTGTTCATTAAGCTCGCCGACGACACCGCCGGCCAGTAAGCCCAGTGCGCCTGAAATGGAGGTCAGCGGTGTGCGCAGCTCATGGCTGACCGTGGCGACGAACTCGGATTTCATCTGCTCGATGCGTTTGCGTTCGCTGATGTCACGCGCCATGGCCACATACAGCGGGCGCTCATGGCGGCTGATAACAGAGATTTTCAGCTCCATGGCAAAGCGCTGGCCATCTTTATGCAAGCCTTGTATTTCACTGCTTTCGGGCGCTTGCGCGGCGCTGCAAGCCGCCAGGTACTTGAGCAGAAAGTCGTTGGATTCACCCTCCTGTGCGGCCGGCAGGAGGAGGCTGGCGCTGCATCCGATGATCTGCGCGGCGCTGTAGCCAAAGGTGCTTTCGGCAGCGGGATTAAACGACTGAACCAGGCCCTGATCATCGATGGTGATCACCGCATCGAGAATGTGGTCAAGGATGGTTCGGGTGTGTTGCGCCTGTTCATTGAGCTGTGCCGTGCGTGCGGCCACACGCAGACCCAGTTCGGCGTTGTTGCGCGAGATCTGCGCATGGCTGTCAGCCACCTCGTGCATCAGCTTGCTAAAGCTATTTTGCAGGCTGGAAATTTCCCTGACCTGAGCCGCTGGCAAGACAAACTTCTGCGAATAGTTATGCGCCGACAGCGACTCCAGGGTATGGCTGAAGCGTGACAAGGGGCGGGTGACCAGGCGCTGAATAAGCAGCCACAACACGCCCAAAATAAATAGCAACAGGCCAGCCAGCCAAAGGCCGCTCTGCAGCAGGCGTGCTTGCAGGTTGGCCGTGACCCGCTGGGTATTGGTGGCAATTTTCAGGCTGCCCAGGATCTTGCCGTTGCCGGCGCCGCTGGCGCGTTTTAGCTCGCGGCTCACCTCGATGGGTTGCGCCGCGGCAAGCACGGCAGCGGCATGCCAGTCGGCCAGAAGTCGGTGTTTGCTGTCGGTGATGAGTACCGACTCAACCGCCGGGTGATTAGCGATGCCACGGGCAATGGCCTGCAGCACATCATTCTGATAGTCCCAGATGGCACTCGCCGCCGCCGGGGCAAAGGTATCGGCCAGGGCGTTCAACTCGCTCAAGGCTTGTGCCTGGGCGGCTTTATATTCGCTGATTGCACGCAGCGTCAGGAGCAGCGCGATAACGCTGACAAACACCAGTACAAAGCGCAGCAGCAGGGCGCTGGCCAAAGGTCTTTGGGTCATTGCGCAGTGGCCTTTGCGTCGCGCATGGTGCTACTCCATCTGCTTGAGCACTTGCTCAACCAGGGCCTGGCCGCGCTCGGCGCTGCCCGCGCCGATCAGTTCGTACTGCTGCGGCCAAAGCGCCATGCTGCGCCGAACCCACTCGGGCTTGTCTTGCAGTTGGTTGATCTGCATGCCGTGGCTGAGCAGTTGTTGCTTGAGCTGCTCGGTTTGCTCTTCGGTCCACTGCCATTGGGCCGCCACCGCCTCCTGGCCGGCACGCTGGACAATCGCCTGCTGCTGCGCCGAGAGGCTCTGAAAGAACGGCTCGCTGATCAACAAGGGACCCGTCCAGAGAAAGGGGCCATTCTCGCTCAGGTATTTCTGCCCGGCTTCCCAGAAGCGTGAGTAGGCAATCACGCTGTAAGGATTCTCCTGGCCGTCAATGGTTTGATTTTTAAGTGCCGCCGGCACATCCGCCCAGTTCATTGGGATGACCGTTGCACCGAGATTTTCGTAGGTCAGCACCATGATCCGGCTGGCCGGCAGGCGCATGCGCAAGCCACTGAGATCGGCCAGGCGGCGCACCGGGCGCTGACTATTGGTCATATGGCGAAAGCCCCCAATCAGCCAACCCAGGGCCCGTGCGTGATAGGTCTTGGCGATCTGCTGATTCAGTTCGTGGCGCATAAGTGGGCTGCTAAACAGCCGTTTGGCTGAATCGATGTCCTTGAACAAATACGGCAGCATGAGAAAGCCCAGAGGCTCGATCTTCTGCGCCGCATTACCCGCCGCCACCACGCTGATGTGCAGGGGTTCGTCGGCGTTTTCGCGACCCGATACCAGCATGTTGACGTTGATTTCCTCGCCACGAATCGCCGGCAGGTGCGGGTTGCCGCGATAGTGTACGACGGCCTGCAATTGGCCCTCGGAATAGCGCTCAAGCAACTGGGCGAACGTCTGCAGGGCAAAGACATGGGGGGAGTCGGCAGGATTGTCCGTGCTGCAGATAATCCGCAGCGGCAGCGCCGCACTGCTGGCGGGGTTTGCTACGAGTGCAGATAGGGCCAGGACAAACAAGGCCATGGCGGGTTTAAACGCCCGGCAGATTTTTACCTGGTCAGGTTCCCGTGCGTGGCTGCTGAGCGGTATGGCCATACCAATCCCCGGCTGGTTGTGCTCAAGACAAGATAGTCAAGATAACCGCTGCCAGTTCGTTGCGGCGGACACCGCTGCTGTTGTGCAGGCCTGTCGGGGCCAGGCGATGCCTGACTCAGGGCTTGGCGCGGGGTTGTGGGGCGAGCAGCAGCCAGGCCAGCAGCGGGTAGCAAAAGTAGTGCGCGGCGAACAGCAACAGGCCCACGGGGCCCGGCCCGTCTTTGTGCAGCATCAGGCCGAGCAGGCCGAGGTAGAGCAGGGCCAGCACGCCCGCGTAAATGCCAAGCAGACGCAGCCGTTCGCGGGCCAGGGGTTTTCTGCCGTGCTGCCAGCGAAACCAGGCGGCCATGCCGGCGGCGACGGCGCCGGCGATCAGCAGGGTGGTGAGCACCCCGCCCAGGTGTACCAGGCTGCGCAGCAGCAGGTTGAGCACTAGGGGCTGTTGGTCGTACTGATCCGGGGCACCACCTGGAGCGCTATAAAGCTGCAATTGGGTGAGGTGGCGCTGGCCGCCTCCATCGCCTATCGCTTTGCCCTGGCGCGTTGGTGCTGTTGCCGTGCTGCTGCTCGGCGCTTTCCAGCCCTTCGGCAATCAGTCACAGGCTGCAGGTAGCGCCTAGCCTCGGCGGCCTCGGCTACATTTTTTTGTTGCGGGGATCGTCCGCCGGGTTGTGGTAGTTGATCCCCCAAGGGCCCGTGCCGTGGAGCTGGAGCACGGTTTCCTGATCTCGACTGGCGGCGTACATCGACACGCCGGTGGGAATGATCAGGGTGTCACCCGGTTGATAGGCCTTGGCCAGGGCGGGATCGAAGGTGTCGCCGGTGGCGAAGTAGAACGTGCCCGAGATCACGGTGACGCGTTCGGTTACGGGGTGGGTATGTACGCCGATTTTGCTATTTGCCGGCAGCTTCAGGCGCAGGGTGAAAGGCTCGGCTTTTTTCAGGTCACCCTCAATTACGGCCATCATCGCGCCGGGGCCGACTGAGGGGGCAGGGGCCCACTTGAGTGTCGCCGAGGTGGCGACCAGCAAACCCGTTTCTTCGGCCGGCGCAACCGATGCCAGTACGGTTGCGCCGAGTAAGGTCAGTGAAACAACGACAGCTTTATGCACGCTCATCATGGTTTCCTCGTGTTTTTTTTCTGGGCGGGCGGGGCGCGCCACAGCCGCAAGCATGGCAGCGATGCACGGCTGAGGGGCCTGCGCGATCAAGCCATATAGATGACGGTAGTCGAGTCTTGCTGGGCGAATAGACCCATTGTGAACAGCGCTATAACGTCCGCGTATGGACAACCTCAGCGTTTAAACCTGCGCGCCAACGCCAGCCAGGCCAGCAGCGGGTAGCAGAAGTAGTGCGCCCCGAACAGCAACAGGCCCATGGGCCCCGGTTCGTCTTTGTGCAGCATCAGGCCGAGCAAACCGAGGTAGAGCAACGCCAGCACACCGCCATAAACGCCGAGCAGGCGCAGCCGTTCACGAGCCAGGGGTTTTCTGCCGTGCTGCCAGCGAAACCAGGCGGCCATGCCGGCGGCGACGGCGCCGGCGATCAGCAGGGTGGTGAGCACCCCGCCCAGGTGT